>OLNZ01000042.1_pt1 | contig 140170 bp, 124 predicted proteins | sample 1672981 | NCBI WGS metagenome assembly OLNZ01 (sample SAMEA3136743, study PRJEB25190) | human gut metagenome | biome: human gut; feature: human-associated habitat; material: faeces | place: Austria | collected 2013 | reverse complement strand
ATTATCTTCCCGGAGTTTATCCAGACATTCGTTTCTGGATAAAGGGGGAAAGATCGTATGTATATCTGTAGGTTTTGTCATACGTTACCTCCGTTTTCTATGATTTGCGTTCGAACGTGATGGCATCATACCACAGAAAATACAGGAAGTCTACCATTATGACTAAAAGTACCAAAAGATGCATTTTTAGTCATAATTGGTATGAGTTTATGTACAAAAAAGTCATAAAAAAGTCATAAAGTAGTCGGAAACCGTACATAATTATGACCGAAAATACATAATTATGTACGGTTTGGTCATAAAGTGTCATTTGCTTATGGCAATTTTTGATGTAGTTGTTATACAGACGGATACTTTTCCACGTTCTGACAGTAAATCCATTTCCCCAAATAGTTGTTGCTGTCAGGACGTTTTTGTTAGAATTTGACATAAAAATAATAAATGCCCGGAATGATCATAGGATATATTCCGGGCATTATGCTATAACAGATTTTATTTTTGTTGTGCTGCAAGTTGTTTTTTTAATGCGGCGATTTCGGCAGCCAGATTGTTGATTAGCGAGTCTTTGCCAGCAAGCAGCGAATCCTTGTCAGCAAGTTGTGAATGCATGTTTGTAAGCTGTGAATCCTTGTCGGCGAGCTGCGAATCCTTGTCGGCAAGTTGTGAATGGGCATCACTAAGCTGTGCCTTCTGGTCATCGATCGTATTCTGCAGCTCATCAATCATATATTGTACGGTATTGTTATCTAAGATTTTCAAAGCATCGGAAAACATTGTCAGCACCTCCTCCGGTTTGTGAAGATACGACGCCATGTCCTGATAGATTGCCTCCAGCCATGGATAGACGGCGAGAATCTCTGTGAGATCGTCTACATTGCGGGTGGCAAGCAGGGACAGCCAGGCGGTCACTCGGTTATTCTTATCCATAGGATATTTGTTTTGGCTAAATACGTCAAGGGATATCAGAGGCAATCACCGGCACAGAACAAATCGAATGTTTGTTCTGTACTTTTTTGGTATTATATAGTACAATAAATACAAATGAGATTTCGAATCGGAGGATACACATGCAACTGCCGGACAAAGTGACGAAGGAACAATTGGATATTATTCATGCAACGGAAGGATATATCCGGGTTGCATCGGTGCCGGGATCCGGTAAGACATTTGTATTGACGTACCGGATGGCATATCTGATCACCGAACTTTATATTGATTCGGCATCCATTGTGGCACTTACCTTTACGAATAAGGCGGCAGCAGAGATGAAGCAGCGGCTGAAGAAGATTGTGGGAGATAACTGTAATAGTTTTACGGGAACATTTCATGGTTTTTGCAATCATATATTGAAGGAAGAGATTCACCGCATGTCTTTTCCGAAGACATTTACGATCTTAGACAAGAAGGCAGAGATTGATATGATCCGGGAAGTGGCAGAAGAACTTGGCATTTCCATGAAAGATAACACTGCCAGACAGTTGATGGAATTTGTAGATGCAAGTAAGCAGATGTTAGGATATGTGGAATTGATGATGGGTTCCGGCAAGACTGCTTTGAAGGAGAAGTTAGCAACGGTAACGGATGCCAATGAGAGAGTATTTTACCATTATCTGAAGAGACAATGCGATAATTATGCGTTGGATTTTGAAGATATTATTAACTTTGCGTTATATATATTGAGTCATTATGAGGATGCGAGACGGACATGGCAGGAACGTTGTCAGTATCTGCTTTGTGATGAGTATCAGGATGTGAATTATAAGCAGAATGAGCTGTTGAAGATATTAAGTGGTCTATATGGGAATTTGTTTGTTGTTGGGGATGATGATCAGAATATCTATACATGGAGAGGATCCGATCCGTCATTTATGATTGGTTTTGATGAAGATTTTGAGGATGTGCAGGATTATGCATTAACGGAGAATTTTCGGAGTACACCGCAGGTGGTCGGGGCGGCGGGATCGCTGATTAAGGCAAATCAGAACCGGATTGATAAGGTAATGATCAGCAACCGGGCTGATGGCGGCAAGCCGGTCTATAACTGTCCGAGAACCGAGCGGGAAGAGGCAGAGTGGATTGCGGATGTGATTCTACAGGACAGAGAGAGGAATCTTCCGTATCGGGATCATGCAGTATTGGTTCGGGCGGCATCCCAGACGCGTTCACTTGAGGAAGCATTTATTAAGAAGAAGGTTCCGTATAAGATATTGAGTGGGGCGAAGTTTTATGAGAGTGAGGAGATCCGCACGGTACTTGCCTATCTGCGTCTGGTATATAATCTGAGGGATATGGATCTGACATATACGATATCCAGACCAAGAAGAGGATTTGGTAAGAAATCCGTGGAGCAGTTGAAGCAGTACGCCGGGAAGCACGGAATTTCATTGTTTGAAGCTTTGGGACAATGTATTGAATCCGGAGAGATTAAGAAAGAATCGGTGATCACTTACTATCAGAATGTGAAGAAATTGCATGAGACGTATCAGCAGTATTCCTGTACAGACATTGCCAATCGTTGTTTAGACATGGGACTGCGTGTGTCGCTTGAACAGGATATTGATCAGACCCGGTTAGATAATGTTTCGGAACTTGTCAGTATGATACATGCATTGGAAGAACAGAATCAGGAGATACTGCCATTAGAGGATCTGTTAAGTCATTTTGCATTATTTACGGCGCAGGATGATGATACGAAGCATGATGTAGTGCGGGTGATGACGATACATACCGCAAAGGGTCTGGAGTTTGATACGGTATTTGTGCCGGGGTTAGTGGATGGACAGTTTCCAAGTTACCGTCTTAGAAATGAGGATGAGTTAGAGGAAGAGCGCAGGTTATTGTATGTGGCGATGACCCGTGCCAAGAATATGCTTTACTTAAGTTCCTATGAGAATAAGGATACTGGATATAGTGCGAAGCAGTCCGTGTTCTTAGGGGATATGGATGCGACTCAGTTGGAATGCATCAATGGAAGCCGGATTGTATCATCCGGTGCCGGTGAACAGATGCTTCCGAAAGTGATGTTTGCAGAGGGTGACCGGGTGGTACACAAGGTATTTGGTGAGGGTACGGTTGTAGCAGTGGATTGTCCGGCGCAGACCTATGATATACAGTTTGATAAGCTGCGGGGAACGAGACGGATCATGTTCCGGGCGGAGCTGGAAGGGATAGATTAGGAGGAAAAGGATGGATAAATTTATACTTCATTCGGAATTTGAACCAACCGGAGACCAGCCAAGAGCCATTGAGGAGTTGGTGGATGGATTTAAGAAAGGCAACCAGTTTGAGACGCTGCTTGGTGTGACCGGTTCCGGTAAGACATTTACCATGGCAAATGTTATTGCACAATTGAATAAACCAACATTGATCATTGCACATAATAAGACGTTAGCGGCACAGTTATACAGTGAGTTCAAGGAATTCTTTCCGGAAAATGCAGTCGAATATTTTGTATCGTACTACGACTACTACCAGCCGGAGGCATATGTGCCATCGACGGACACTTATATAGAGAAGGATTCTTCTATCAATGATGAGATTGATAAGCTGCGTCATTCTGCGACAGCAGCATTGATCGAACGCAAGGATGTTATTGTCATTTCTTCGGTGTCCTGTATCTATGGTATTGGTTCCCCGGAAGATTATGAGAATATGATGCTGACATTGCGAACCGGGATGTCCTATGAATGGGAGCAGTTGATCTCAGATCTGATTGATATTCAGTATGAGCGGAACGAGATGGATTTCAAGCGGGGAACATTTCGCGTGCATGGGGATGTGTTAGAGATTCTTCCGGTATCTACGTTTGAGGATGCGATCCGGGTGGAGTTTTTTGGAGATGAGATTGACCGGATGGTGGAATTCGATCCGTTGACAGGAGAGGTCAAACGTGGTATTAACTGTGCATTTATCTTTCCTGCATCCCATTATGTAGTGGCGCAGGATAAGATTGAGCGTGCGGTGAAGGAGATCGAGGCGGAATGTGATGCTCAGGTTGCGTACTTCAAGGAAAATGATAAGCTGTTAGAGGCACAGCGGATCAGTGAGCGGACACATTTTGACATGGAGATGCTTAAGGAGACCGGATTCTGCTCCGGTATTGAGAATTATTCCAGACCGTTGGCAGGCTTGGAGCCGGGCGCAACACCGAATACCTTATTGGAATTTTTCAAGGATGATTTCCTGATGATCATTGATGAGTCGCATATTACGGTTCCACAGATCCGGGGTATGTATGCCGGAGACCGTTCGAGAAAGCAGACCTTGGTAGACTTTGGATTCCGGTTGCCGTCAGCAATGGATAACCGTCCGCTACGGTTTGATGAATTTGAGGACAAATTGGATCAGGTCATGTTTGTATCGGCAACGCCATCCGATTATGAGGCGGAGCATGAATTGTTGCGGACGGAGCAGTTGATCCGGCCGACCGGATTGTTAGATCCATCCATTGAAGTCAAGCCGGTAGAAGGTCAGGTGGACGATCTGTTATCTGAAGTGAACAAAGAAGTAGAGAAAGGCAATAAGGTGTTGGTGACAACCCTGACCAAACGAATGGCGGAAGATCTGACGGATTATCTGAGAGATCAGGGCGTGAAGGTAAAATATCTGCATTCAGATATTGATACGTTAGAGCGTACCGAGATTGTCAGAGATCTCCGGCTTGGTGTGTTTGACGTGCTGGTAGGTATTAATCTGCTGCGTGAGGGCTTGGATATTCCGGAGATCACGCTGGTTGCAATCTTAGATGCCGATAAGGAAGGTTTCCTGCGTTCCGAGACATCATTGGTACAGACGATCGGGCGTGCTGCCCGTAACAGTGAGGGTCGTGTCATTATGTATGCAGATACGATCACCGGTTCCATGAAAGCGGCGATTGACGAGACGAACCGACGCCGGCAGATACAGGATGCTTATAACAAAGAACATGGCATTACACCGACTACGATCAAGAAGGCGATCCGTGATCTGATCACAACGGGAACGGATGAGGATATCGATGCACTCAATGCACACCGCAATGAGAAGGATGTAGAATCCATGTCGAAGAAGGAGTTGCAGGCAGAGATTAAGAAGTACACGAAGAAGATGGAGACGGCTGCGGCAGAGCTTAATTTTGAGATGGCTGCGGAATATCGTGATCATCTGAAAGAATTGAAGGTCGCATTGAGAGATTATGATTTGTAATAAGGTGTGTGGAATGATATACTAATCAGGTATGCGGTTCCACATTGTTCAAACAAAAGAGGATACGCATAACAGAATTGAGATAAGGTGGGAAAAGATGCATAAAGAATTTTTGATGGGAAATGAAGCGATTGCGCTTGGAGCAATGGCAGCGGGAGTGAATGTCGTGTCCGGATATCCGGGTACACCGTCCACAGAGGTGTTAGAAGCGATTGCCAAACGGAATGATGGCAATACATACGTTGAGTGGTCAGTAAATGAAAAAGCAGGTTTAGAGGTAGCGGCTGCGGCATCTTATAGTGGTGCGAGAAGTATTGTCACGATGAAGCAGGTTGGATTGAATGTAGCCAGTGATCCGTTAATGAGTCTTGCATATGTTGGAATCAAGGGTGGAATGGTTGTAATGGTAGCGGATGATCCGGGTCCGATCTCTTCCCAGACAGAGCAGGATACCAGAACATTTGGACAATTTGCCAAATTGCCGGTATTTGATCCGTCTTCTGCCGCAGAAGCATATGAGATGATCCAGACGGCATTTGATGTGTCGGAACAACATGGAACACCGGTTATTTTCCGGTCAACCACAAGAGTGTGTCATGCATATGCATCGTTAGATATCAAAGATAAAGAGGAATATTATAGCAATGCTATCGAGGGATTTCAGAAGGATTCGAACCGCTGGGTAATCTTTCCGAGATTATCTTTCCGAAGACATGGGGAGATTGAAAAGGCATTGCCGGTGATCGCAGAAGAACTTGGCAGATTGCCTTATAACAAGATAGAAGGCAGCACGAAGGCGACTATCGGAATTGCATGTGGCGGAATCAGTTACGCATATGTAAAAGAGGCAATCGGGATACTAACAGAAGAGACGGGACATGATCTGCTAGGAGAAAATGCAGACGGTACATATCCTGCGATCCGGTTGTTTAAGGTGGGCACACCGCATCCGTTCCCGGAAGATTCTGCACTTGAATTTATGGATGGCTTGCAGGAGATCCTGGTGTTAGAGGAATTAGATCCGTATATCGAGCGTATGTTCATGCAGATCGTGGGCAAATATCAAAAAACGGTTCGTATCAACGGAAAGATGAATGGAAAAGTGCGTGTCGCAGGTGAGAATACGGTGGAATCCGTAAAAGCGGATCTTGCAGCATTTTTGGATATGGATTTACAGGCAGAGCAGACCGGGGCAGCTGATTCTGAGGCGGCACCGGAACTTCCGATCCGGCCGCCGGTGTTATGTGCCGGATGTCCGCATCGTGCATCATTTTATGCGGTAAAACGTGCGATGGCAGGAAGAAAAGCCGTATTTTGCGGAGATATTGGCTGCTACACACTCGGAAATGCCATGCCGTTAGATATGGTGGATACCTGTCTTTGTATGGGTGCCGGAATTACAATGGCACAGGGATTCGGTGTGGTAGAAAAGGATACAACCTGTTTTGCATTTGTGGGTGACTCTACATTTTTTGCCTCCGGCATGACGGGCGTTGTAAATGCTGTATATAACCAGCATGATATGGTACTTGTGGTGTTGGATAATTCCACAACCGCCATGACCGGACATCAGCCGCATCCGGGTACCGGAAAGACCATGATGGGAGACATTGTGAATAAAGTAAGCATTGTGAAGATTTTGGAGGCAATGGGACTTACTGAGGTTCGGACAGTGAATCCATTGGATCTTGAAGATGCCATTGCGGCAGTAAAAGAAGTTGCCGATAAGCCGGGTGTGAAGGCGATCATTTTCAAATCCCCATGTATTGCAGTATCCAAACCGGAATCGCAATGCAGCATCCATAAGGAAACATGCATTAACTGTAAGAAGTGTATCCGTGAACTTGGTTGTCCGGCAATTACTGTAGAGGATGGCAAAGTGGTTATTGAGCCGTCTCTTTGCTTTGGCTGCGGAATCTGTAAGAGCGTTTGCCCGGTACATGCGATCGAAGGAGGTAGAGAACATGAGTAAGAGCGTAATTTTATGTGGTGTCGGAGGACAGGGAACGGTTCTTGCTTCCAAGCTGATCTCCTATGCGGCAATGGCCAAAGGGGAAGAAGTCAAATCAGCCGAGACGATCGGAATGGCACAGCGTGGAGGAAGTGTAACCAGTCATATCCGGATCGGCGAGGAGGCATTTTCGCCATTAATCCCGAAGGGAAAGGCTGATGTGATGATTGCATTTGAACCAGCAGAAGCGGTTCGTAATCTGGATTATCTGAAACCGGATGGTGTAGTTGTTGTTTCGCAAAAGGCAGTCAAACCGGTGACCGCTTCGTTGTCCGCAAAGGTATATGAAGGACAGGAAATGTTAGACTATCTGGGCAAACATGTTTCACGGCTGGTGATCGTAGACGGTCAGCAGGTAATGGAGGAGCTTGGTTCGGCAAAAGTTCTGAATGTGGTTTTACTTGGAGCGGCGATTGCCTGTAATGAGATAGATATTACGGTCGACGAGATAAAGGCCGCAATACGGGAAAAAGTACCGGAACGATTCTATGAATTGAATTTGCGTGCCTTAGAAGCCGGATGCCGGCTGGCAAAATGATTTATAGATTGACAGGTTCTTTGTGATAGGGTTAGAATAAATAGATGCGTTCCTACATAGAATAGTCTGGATACGCATAAGTGATCATAAGGAGAAAAGTATGCTGACCAATTATATTATTATTTTTTTAATTTCAATGGTGCCTTTGATTGAATTGCGGGGAGCAATTCCATATGCAGTAGGATTTCATCTTCCGATGGTACAGTCTTATATTATCTGTATTCTCGGTAATATGGTTCCGATGCCGTTTATCTTTTTATTTGCCAGAAGGATATTAGAGTGGGGAAAAGACAAAAAATATATCGGTAAATTCTTCACATTTTGTCTGGAAAAGGGGCATAAAGGCGGTGAGGCATTAAAACAGAAGGCAGGGCGAGGATTGTTCTGGGCATTATTGCTTTTTGTGGGAATTCCACTTCCGGGCACCGGTGCATGGACCGGTACTTTGGCGGCCAGCATTTTAGATATGGATTTTAAGACCAGTATGGCGGCAGTATTAGGAGGTGTCATACTTGCAGGTGTGATCATGGGATTAGTTAGTTCCGGATTGTTTGGCGGATTGGGTGCGTTGCTTGGTTAAATGCAGGAGATAATACATCACAGGGAATGGTGATAATATACAAGAAATGGAGGCATGGACATGATTAAGATATATCGGACAGACAATAGAGTAATAGGAGAAGAGCATGCCTTTGAACCCGGTTCATGGATTCAGCTTACGGATCCAAGCTCGGATGAGATTGAATTGATCTCTAAGAAGTTTGATATTGACATTGCCGATGTGCGTGCCGCTATGGATGCGGATGAGAGTTCGCGTGTGGAACTGGAAGATGATTATACACTGATCCTGATCGATATTCCGATCATTGAGATCCGTAATGACCAGAAAGCATATACAGCGATTCCGTTAGGTATTTTATTGTTAGATGAATATCTGATTACGATCTGTGCGGAGGAGACACCGGTACTGCAGTATTTTATCAATTCCACCGTGCGCGAATTTAGCACAAAGAAACAGATGCGTTTTGTATATCAGATCCTATACCGGAGTTGTATGGTTTATCAGTTGTATCTGCGTACGATTGATAAGATGCGCACGGAAATTGAGGAACGTGCACAGGAAGATGTGAAAGAGGAAGATCTGATCATGCTTCATGAGCTGGAGTCGAATCTGGTATATTTTGCCACATCTCTTAGAGCCAATGGCGCAGTGATCGATCGGTTGTCCCGTTATAGCCGGGTACGGCAGTTCCCAGAGGATAAAGATCTCTTAGATGACGTGCGAGTGGAGAATGGACAGGCGATTGAGATGACCGTGATCTATCGTGATATTATACATGGTACTAGAGAATTGCTTTCAAACATGATCGATATTCGATTGAATAACGTCATGAAATATCTTGCGGCGATAACGATCGTGATGGCGATTCCGAATATTATTTCCGGTTTCTATGGTATGAATGTGGCGGCGAACTGGGTTCCGCTTCAATCAACGCCGTTCGGGTTTGGAATCATTTGCGTGGCAACGTTTGTGGTGTGTATTTTTGTTCTCAAGGTTCTTAAGAAAAAGAAGATGCTTTGATCATTGCATGAAACCAATATTTCACTAGATAGAAAAAGATGGCATATACAGAGATGATGTATAATCAATATTCTGCATATGCCATCTTTTTGTATTAATACGGTCTGTATTGTTGTGTACAATCCGGATTATTGTACTTTGACCGGTTCCGGATATTCCTCTCCGAATGTCTCTACTGTGATTGACTTGATCTTCTGTTCCTGAAGCGGTTTGTCATAATAATCAGTCTCTACACAGGCAATCTTGTCAACAATATCCAGGCCTTCTGTCACTTTTCCGAATGCAGCGTACTGTCCATCTAAATGAGGAGAAGTCTTGTGCATAATAAAGATCTGGGAACCTGCAGAATCCGGCATCATGGAACGAGCCATGGAAAGTACGCCGGGTGTGTGTTTTAAATTATTCTCGAATCCGTTCATAGCAAATTCGCCTTTGATGCTGTATCCGGGACCGCCCATTCCGGTTCCGTCCGGACAACCGCCCTGAATCATGAATCCTTTGATGACGCGGTGGAAGATTAATCCGTCATAAAATCCCTTTTGAACTAAAGAAATGAAGTTGTTTACTGTGTTTGGTGCGATATCCGGATAAAGTTCTGCCTTCATTACATCGCCATTTTCCATAGTAATTGTTACAATTGGATTTGCCATAATTATATGTCCTTTCTCTGATAAAAGTATATACGGATTTTAACATTTTCACAGGCACATTACAAGTAGAGGAATTATGAACAGGATGGTCATAATTATGACCAAAAATTCATAAATGGGTATCGTGTAGCCATAATTGTACATAAAATATACATAAATGTATCTGGAATATTCATAAATGGCACTGTTTTGTTTATTGAAATTCATAATTTTAAACTATAAAATGAGATATATCAACCGGATAACAAACATTATGATGAAGATTTACAAGTAAAAATAAGAAAGGAATGATAAAATGCCTTAAAACGACTGGGGAAGAAGCAGTAAATTCGTGTTTTTGCATAATAAATTACTTGCTTATCCTTTGGGAATCATCTATAATAAACTTAATTATGTATAATAAGAGACAAGTGGACGAGCAAGGGTTCATTTGGGTTTAGGATAAGGTGAACTAAGAAGGATATTCCGGAATTAGTATTATATTTTGGAAGGGGAATTTGTTATGAAGAAGATTAGTTTTAGAGTGAGGAGTTTTGACAAAGAACAATTTCTGACCTTTAACATTGATAATGAGGCTGAGTTGGATGAGGAGCTGTTAGACTACCTGGAAGAAGAGGAACCGGCAGGGATTGTTCCGGTAATCTTTGAAGAGGGTGAAGAGTTTGATACATTTTCTTATAATGTGACGGATAAGATTCGCTTGAGTGAATTGTCTGAACAGGAGATCAATGCGGAGATGGTATTGTTAGTACTTCGGGGATTGGTAATGGCACTGATCGATATGGCGGAGTATCGTGTTCCGGTATCTTATCTTGTGTTGAATCGTCATTATATTTATATTGATTCTGATTACAAAGTAGAATTTGTCTGTATCCCTTTGGAAGAGATGCGAGAGGATGTTGATATCAGTCATTTCCTCCGTAATTTTCTTGCAAGTCTGCGTTTTGAATCGTCTGACAATGATAATTATGTTGCAAGATTATTTACATATATCAATAATCATGAAGTATTTAACCTTCGGAATATGTTAAGTCTCGTAGAAACACTTATGGAAGATCTCGGAATTGAGATTCCGGATGATGCGAATGAGATATATGCAGAATATCATGAGGTGGAAGAGGTATCATCTGATACGACTGTTCTGACAAGTGAAGAGGAGACGGATATTTCCCAGGTGATGGATGATCTGGCGGCAGCAGAAGAATTAGATGATGCGGAAGATATTGAAACAGCAATGAGTGATCTGGCGGCACAGAGTGAAGAAGATACCGGCAAACTTGCTGCTGAGGAAGAAGAGGATGAGCTTGAAAAAGTAGAGGAAGAGGAAGCCGAGGAACTGGAAGAAGCAGAAGAAGAGGAAGCCGAGGAACCGGAAGAGGTAGAAGAAGAGGAAGCCGAGGAACCGGAAGAGGCAGAAGAAGAGGAAGCCGAGGAACCGGAAGAGGTAGAAGAAGAGGAAGCCGAGAAGCCGGAAGAAGTAGAGGAAAAGGAAACTGATGAGTCAGAATCAGAAGAGGCAGAAGAAGCCGAGAAACCGGAAGAAGTAGAGGAAAAGGAAACTGATGAGCCAAAAGAGGCAGAAGAGAAAACCAAGAAACCGGAAGAAGTAGAGGGTGAAGAACCGGAGCAAAAACCAGCGAAGAAATCAGTGTTGGAATTAGATGAAGAGAGCCAGGAGATGGTGAACAAACTGAAAGAGAAGCTGGCCGGAAGCAAGAAAGAGAAACAACCAAAGCATACTGAAAAAGAAATAAAGAAACCTACATTTAAGACAAAAGATACATCATCTGTTGGTGTTGTAATTCAGGATGATCTGGATGAATTTTTGGCAGAAAAAGAGATGGAGGAACAGGTCACACATCATGAAGATTCCGGTCTTAAGATCCGCAAGAATATCAAAGTCAGCCGTGCCAGCATTTTAAAGAATACACAGGAAGAATTGAAGGCTGCAGAGGAGAAAGAGGCGGAGCAGAAAGCCTTAGAGGAAGTGACAGAAGCGGAAGACGAAGTGACAGAAGTGGCAGAAACGGAAGATGAAGAAGTAGTAAGCAACTCTATCTTAAGTCAGACAATCAGCGGGGCGACCGGACTGTTAAGAGGCAATGTGAATGTTCCGAAGGTTAATCCTTATCTGATCCGTGTTAATACGAATGAGAGAATTATGATTACAAAACAGAACTTCAAAGTTGGGAAAGCAAGTATGGGTGTAGATTATACAGTGAAGGGAAATGGTGCAGTCAGCAGAGTGCATGCAGTGATTATGAACAAAGACGGTATCTATTATATTCGTGATAACAAATCTACAAATCATACATATGTAAATGGTAAGATGCTTGAAGAAGGAGAGAATGAATTGTTAACACAGGATTGTAAGATTGTTCTTGGTGATGAGGAATTCATATTCAAGTTGCGTTAATTAGAAATGGTAAGAGACCATTGCATGAAGATGTGTAGGAGAGTCTTTGATGCGATGGTCTTTTCTTATCATTTTCGTAATTGTTAGAGATGGAAACAGAAGATTGAGGAGAGTGGAATGGAGATTATAGCGGCCTGTTATACAGATATTGGGAGATTTAAGCAGATTAATCAGGATTCGTTGTCTGTCAGGATTGTGAATTCCCCACATGGTAAGATTGCCTTTGCGTTAATTTGTGATGGCATGGGAGGTCTGGAACATGGGGAGCTTGCAAGCAAAGAGGCAATTCTGGCAATGAACCAATGGTTTCAGGATGAATTTGCTCAATTAGTAGCAGAGAACAGGGTAACGGAAGACAGGTTATACAAACAGTGGCAGGATGTGATAGAGAGTGTGAACGGACGTCTTGCGGCATATGCACAGACTCAGGGCGTGTCGATGGGAACAACACTTACAGCATTGCTGTTATATAGGGATAATTATTATATTTGTCATGTTGGAGATAGTCGGATCTATAAGATAGCGGATCGCATATTGCAGATAACGGAAGATCATTCACTTGTTGCAAAAGAGGTGGAATTAGGTTATCTGACCAAAGAACAGGCATTGGTAGATCCGAGACGCAGTGTATTGTTACAATGTGTTGGGGCATCTGACACGGTCAATCCACAATTTGAAAAGGGACAGATTCTGGAACGGGTGACGTTTGTGTTATCTTCCGATGGATTTGTGCACATGTTGAGTGAAGAAGAGATTTTTCAGTATTTTCAACCGGATCAGATTCGGAATAAGGAACAACTAACTGCAATATGCAAAGAGGCGACAGAAATTGTAATGGAGCGGGGCGAAAGAGATAATATTACCGTGGCTGCACTTACCTGCAGACAGTGAACAGGTAGATATTAGGTTAAGAGAGGGTAGCGTGTATGACTAGAGTTGGCACTGTATTGGGTGGCAAATATGAAATACTTAAAAAAATAGGGCAAGGTGGAATGTCTATTGTTTATGTGGCGATGGATACCCGGTTGAACAAGCAGTGGGCGGTTAAGGAGATCAAACAGAATCCGAAACAGGACACAAGAACACTTTTAAAAGGTTTACAGATGGAAGCCAACATTTTGAAAATGGTAGATCATCCTGTGTTGCCAAGAATTGTTGATATTATTAATTATAATGGAACGGTTTTTGTTGTAATGGATTATATCGAGGGACGGCCATTGAGTGAGGTGTTGAAGTTAGAAGGAGCGCAGCCACAGGAAAAGGTGATCGAATGGGCGAAGGATCTGTGTAGTGCGTTGGATTATTTGCACTCTATGAATCCGCCGATCATTTATCGGGATATGAAGCCGTCTAATATTATGCTGAAACCGGATGGAAAAGTAAAACTGATTGATTTTGGTACGGCAAAGGAATTTGATGTAGAAAGCCTTGCGGATACGACAGCGCTTGGAACCAGAGGGTATGCAGCGCCGGAGCAGTTTGGGGATGCAAGAGGGCGAGGTATTCACAAAACAGATGCGAGAACAGATATATATAGTTTGGGTGCAACGCTTTATCATGTACTGACAGGAAAGAATCCAAGTGAACCGCCGTATGTGATCAAGCCGATTCGTGATTGGGATCCGTCGTTATCAAGTGGATTAGAGAAGATCATTAACAAATGCACTATGCCGAATCCGGAAGATCGTTATCAGTCTTGTACGGAGCTGATATATGATCTGGAACATTATGAGGAGTTGGATGATGCATTTAAGAGATCGTGCTTGAAGAAGATGCGGAGCTTTTTGATCTGCGCGGGTTTGACCGTTACTTTTGCGGCAGTTGCGATTGGCGGATATATCGGAAATGAACGGGAAAAGAAACTGAATTATGATAATCTGATCAACGAAGGTTATGCAGATGTCGTACAGGGAGATTATGAAGGAGCAGCCGGTTTATATGTAGATGCGATCACGCAGGTAGATGGCAGCCGGAATGAAGCATATCTGGATTTGCTGGATTTGTATATCAATTATATGAATGATGCCGAGACAGGACTTAGCAGGGTAACATATTACATAGACCAACAGTACGATTCAATTGATAAGGATCAGAAATTATTATTGACGGTTGCGATGGATTATTTCGATGTATTAAAAGATTACAAATCCAGTGCATATTATTTTAATATGCTGGATCAGAAAGAACATCCGGAGGCGGTATATTATTCAACAATCGCACTTGCGATGGGTGAGCTGAATGTAGATTATGAGAGTCTGACGTTTAATTTGAAGAATTTTGAATCAACAAATGATGCTTCCACAATTTCAATTAATAAGTTGATGAATTACCGGTTGTTGTGTATTGTATATGCAAGGAATTTGCAGCAAATGGGAGATGCGGCCGACAGATTGATCGAAGCGGCGAATAAGGGACTTGCAGTACTTGAAGTATATGATGATGATAGTGTGAAAGCGGAGTATTACACTATTTATAATCAATATCTTGCTCTTGCATATGAGAGACTTGGACAAAAATATATAGAAGAGGATCCGCAACGCTCACAGGAGAATTACGAAAAAGCATTGGAATGTTGTGATTTTATATTAGGCATGGTGACAGCGGGTGACGGCAAGACGGTTGGCAGTATTACAGATGAGAAACTTCGGGAGGCAAAATATTGCCAAAAAGCAGAGATATATGAAATGCTGCAGGAGTACGACAAGGCGGATGAGGTGTATATTCAGGCTGAGGAGGAGTTTGGCAGGACGAGTATAGCGGTGTATGCCGGACATTTGTCTTTGCTCTGTAAGATGGAGGAATTGAAGACTACGGATGTTGAAAAATGGGATTATAACAGACTCCATAAGCTTTATGAACAGGGACAACAGGTGCCTGAGATCCAGAATGACTATCGGTGGAAACAGCTGACACAGAAGCTTTCTCCATTGTTTGGAAAGAATGGGGGATGATTGTTATGTATGAGATTATGTTTTATGCAGGAACCGTACTTGCGTGTCTGTTTTTAATTATATCCATTATTCTATTTATTAAAAATGGTGTATGGAAACTGATGGGAGATGTAACCGGTCTCAATGCAAGAAGAGCGATTAAGAAATTAGATAAAAAGGGTGCAGAGGATACTTCGAAGACGGAAGCGATTCATCAGGAAGTCAGTAAGGTATTGGTTCGTCGGGCAACTACAACAGGATCATTGCAGGCGGTAACGGAATCAATCGAAAAAGACAAAGCGCAAAGATCTGACAGGAAAAAAACACGGAAACGTCGCACAAAAGAAGAAAAGACGATACTTTTACAGAATACACAGGAGCAGGCTAACAGCAATAATATATTTGAAATAGAAGATGAGATGATCATATTAGCAGGTGACCAAAAAGATTCTGTGGCAAAGGAAAATGAAGCTGAAGGTGAATACACCACATTGTTGACGCCGGGAGGTTCTGCGAATGTAACGGATGAGAATACAGATGAGATTACGACCCGGTTATATGCAGAGGATGTTACGACAGATGTACTTTCAGAGGATGACGTGACGGATGTGCTATACACAGAAGAAGACCGGCAGACAGCATTGCTGACGCCGGAAGGAGATGACAGTCAGACGACCTTGTTGACACCGGAAGGAGATGACAGTCAGACGACCTTGTTGACACCGGAAGGGGATGACAGTCAGACGACGTTGTTGACGCCGGAAGGAGACGACAGTCAGACGACCTTGTTGACAATAGAAGGAGATGACAGCCAGACGACCTTGTTGACACCGGAGGCGGAGATTACACCGTTTGAGCCGGTATTACAGGAAGATGAGGAATTGATGAGTCTGTTAAAGGATGCTGTAGCGAAGAATCAAGGCAGAGATTAGAAAAAAGGGGAATGACGACGATTGAATAGGGGAAGAAAATACCGAAAGACAATTGCATATTGCATGATCTGGTTATTGCTTTTGCAGTTGCTGCCGGGGGAAAGAATGGTTGCCACGCAAGCTGCTGATGTACAACAGATTGCACAGATTACGATAACTGCACAGGATGCATATACACCGGATGATTGTAAAAAGATCAACGGGGAAGATGTATGGGAGTTGTCCTATAAGATTGCCCATTTAGGAGAAGGTAATCATGTGTATCTCACAGTGAAACAGACAACAGATGGTTCGGATGTCCTGTTGACGGACAAAGAATTATTAACCGGAACAGATCTGGAATGGGATACAGAGGGTAGAAGTGATAGTGTGGCAGTGCATTTTCAGGATAGTGCATCTGATAAGGCAACCTTAATCCTGAAGAAGCCGCAAACGGAATGCGATTATGAGATTGCAATTGAGGTTAATGATCATACAGGTGTTCAGGTTGCAAAAGAGACAAAGAATATCCATTTTGGGAAAGCAATCGCGCCACCGGATATCGTGCTCAGGAATGTGGATGCAGTGGTTGCGGGATCTGTTGTGGATTCTGTGGCAGACGGAACCTGGACGAATAAAGATGTAGCATTTGATGTAGAGGTGAAGGATGGGACGACCGGTCTGGTTAAGGTGACTTATGAGTTAGATGGACAACCGGTAGATTCTCCGCAGACTTGGAATGCAGCCGCACCGGAAAAGAAGGCGGTAACAAAAAAGTTTTCTTTTGATACAAGTGCGGCTTCTAGTCAGGGACATGTTTTAAAAGTGACGGCGGAGAATGCAAAGGGAAAAGACGCAACGCTCACAAAGTATATCTTAATAGACAAAGGGAAACCGGCAATCTCTTTGCATGTAAAAGGTGATGAGACGAAAACGGTTGAGAATACCGTGTATAAGGCACCGTTCGAGATTGAGGCAGCGGTAACGGATGATCTGCCAACAGATATGGTGTCGGTTCAATATAAGGTCAATGGAATATCAGACAGCAACAAACAGAATGTTCGAACATTTGATGCAGGGCAGTATGTTGTTTCGGCAATTGCTACGGATGCAGCCGGTAATTCGACCGAATCTGCTGAGGTAACATTTCAGGTGGATGGAGCTGCCCCGACGGTTACAAAGCTCTCTTCACAGAGTGATGGAGGATACTACCGCTCCAAACAGACATTTCAATATCAGGTAGATGATGATTGCTTAAATGGCGGCAAAACAACGCTTACGGTTAAGAGAACGATAGATGGTATCAGCACATTGGATCCAAAGACGGTTTCCTTGTCGGATACAGAGAATACGGTAACGTATGATTGCGAAGAGGAAGGACTGTATGAATTTACAATAACCGCGGAAGATGCAGTGGGAAATACGCTGCAGGAGCCGTACACATTTCGTTTTACCATTGACAAGAAAGCATCAACGATTTCAATAGATGCAAGTGATAAGAATGGAACCGGGCTGGCAAACGAAGGAATGGCCAGACAGGGTGTGAATATTTCTTTGCAGATAACAGACCGGAATCCGGATCTTTCCGGATATTCTATTGTTACAGAGAGAACGGATGGGGATGGCCATAAAACGACCGTTACCCGGTATGGAACGCAGATTGCGTGGAACACAGAGGGTGATCCGGCAAAATGCGAGGAGATTCGCAAGTCTGTGGAACTCCCTTATGAGGAAGAGGGATATTATACGGTTACATTTTCGGCAAAGGATCAAGCCGGCAATGACAATAGTAAGAAGTTTTCCTTTTACATTGACCGTTCAGCTCCGGTTATCAATGAAAATGATATTGCATACCGGTCAAATGGTATCTCATTGAGTTTAAAATATGGAATGATCTTTAGCAACCGGGCAATTCAGGTAACATTCCCGGTAAGAGACAGCATTTCGGGATTGTTATATGATGGCAATGCCGGTGCGGTGTATGTAACGATCGGAACAAAGGATCAGAAAGCACCGGATAGTATGATTTATCCGGCTGACCGGATTGGAAACAGTGAGTATTACTCTGTAATGCTTCCGTTAGAGAAGGTGAAGCAGTTTGATAATCAGATTACAATCTGGGCAAAGGATCAATTGTTAAATGAAGGGTACGCAGAATCAAAGCGGACAATCTATAATGAGAATCCTCCGGTTGTTGCAATGGAGTGGGCAGACAGTAATACTGCAAAGGAGGGTGACTGGTCTGATCGGGACGTAGTCTATCATACAGTGGTGGAAGATACCTTTTGCGGTATCAGGAAGATCACCTATAAGAAGATTGAGAACGGACAGGAGCAGATTGTAAAAACGGTTGATTTTACATCATTGGAGAATCAGCAGACGGAGTTTGTCAAGAGACAGGAATATGATTTTGTTGCATCTGATTCTGCAACGACAGCGGATGGGTATGAGTTAAAGATTGAAGTGGAAAATAACTGCGGCAATACGCAGGAGATGAGCAGGACGGTTTATGTGGATAAGGAACCGCCGAAAGTAGAATTATCCGGAGTGCAGAATGGTAAGCATTATAATCAGAATCAGACCATACATACCAGAGTAACAGATGTCTCATATAAGGGAACAGCAAATGGAACCAGACAGTCCGCCGTGACAACGTATCATGTAACAAGAATGTATGATGGAAAGACGGAAACACTTTTTTGGAAGGATATGATTTCAGATCATATGACGAGTGAACGGGATGATGTTATTGCCGAAGAAGGAACGTATGAGATATATGCGAAAACAGTCGATTGTGCAGGCAATACAACAACGTCGGATACGATACGGTTTACGATTGATAAGTATGCTCCGGTCATTGAGAAAGTACATGTTATGAAAGAACCGTCCGGGGAGCAGATGCCAAACGCAGATGGCATTTATTATCTGAATCGGAATGGACGATATATCGTAGAAGCTTCTGATCATTTTCCGAGTGATGATGCACATATTGATGTTGCGTTTGATTATGCGGGAGTTCAGGCAAACACAGAGTCATATGTATTGAATGTATCTCCACTTAGAACGACTGCACAGTATCGCTTTACAACAGAGGGAAAATACCGCGCAACAGTAACGGGAACAGATAAGGCAGGAAATATAGCAACGCCTGTACAGACGGATATCGTTGTGGATAAGACAAGTCCGAAGCTTTCCATTTGTGGCATGCAGTCGGGAACAATGACAAAGAACCCGGTAACACTGACATATGAGGCGACTGATAAGAATCATGATTTTGATGAATATCAGGTAACGGTGCATCGTACAACGTTGGATGGAGAAAACGAAACGATTGTGGAAAAGGGAGCTGTATCCTGGAAACAAGACGGTTACGATAAGAATGCGCAGGTAGATTATACAACACAGAAGACATCGGTCTATAGTAAAGAAGGTAACTATACGATCACGTTTGAGGGAACGGACCGGGCAGGCAATGTGGCGACAGCGCGAACCGTTACATTTTCGATCGATCATACAGCGCCGGCAATATCGAATGTACAGTATTGGAATGAGAATAGTCTGTTACAGCCCCGATATAGCATTATATTTAGTAATAAAATGATCCGCGTACAGTTTCAGGTTACGGATCGTGTAACAGGGGTACAGGATGATCTGGTGTATGTAACATTGGGAACGGCTGCAGAACGGGCGGAGAATACACCGTTATATATTGCACGAAAAGGAAAAGATAGTAATTATTATGTATATGTTCCGCAGGATGTGTTACTTACAGAATATGATGGTGTGATCAGTATCTGGGCGAATGACCGGTTGAAAAATGAATCCAATGTACAGTCCGTGCGTATGATCCAGAATACAGATCATGCTGTGATTGTGATGGATTGTGATATTGAGTATACAACATGGCAGAGCAGGGACGTTACATTTCACACCAAAGTGAAGGATAACAAGTCCGGTCTTAAGGAAGTGGTATATTCGATTGATGGCAAAGAGACAAAAAAGGTGGTATTCAAGGAATTTGTGAAAGAATACAGTTATGATCTCACAGCCACAAAGACCGCAGAAAAGGCAAGTGGCTACACCATGTCCGTTAAGGTTGTAAATAATACCGGAACAGAAAGTGAAGCACACAGACAGGTGTACGTTGATAAGGAAGCACCGGTTGTCAGATTATCGGGTGTAACGAATGGCACGCATTATAATAAGAATGTAACAATCACAACGAATGTCGGGGATGTATCTTATAAGAATACCAAAACGATATATTATGTGAAGCGTACGTTAGACGGAAAGACCTATACGGAAAAAGTGTCCGCCTGGATTATGAGTAAGAGGGAGGAGCAGAGAAATCAACGCTTCCGCAAGGAAGGTACCTATAAGATCTATGCGGTAACAACCGACAGCGCAGGCAATATTACCCGTTCCAATACGTTGCGGTTTGTTATTGATAAGACTGCTCCAAAGCTTGCAATTTCCGGAACAACAAATGGTTCCATGAATGCAGGAGATGTGTCGCTTACATTTGACCTTACGGATTCCTATTATCAGACGACGGATGCCGGAATCCGTATTGAGAAAAAGTTAGACGGTGCAACCACGACAGAAGAGATCACTGCATTCCCGAAACAGGGGAAACATTCGTCTATGAACAGGACATTTTCGACAGATGGAACGTATCAGATTACCTTTACGGCAAAAGATAAAGCGGGTAATCGGGCGGTGACAAAAACGATTTCTTTTTCAGTTGATAAGACAAAACCACAGATCAGCATTACGGGGACTTCGAATTATGAGCAGTGGGATGAACCGGTTGCAATCCGATTTGCGGTGGAGGAATCCTACTATGCAGGTAACCATATCACCATTCGGGGAACCCGCACAGATATCAATGGCAAGGAAGAGGAGATTGACCTGCCTAAAATGGTGAATTCGTCCAAGTTAAGCAGCTTACAGCAGATCTTTAGTGAGGATGGAATCTATGATTTTGTAATATCGGCAAGAGACGAGGCGGGTAATCAGGATGAGAAGGAAATTCATTTTGTATTGGATCAGACCAGCCCGGAAATACACAAAGTTGCAGAATATAGCGGTGGATATTTCCAGGAATTTCAGATTGCGGATACATTAGAAGAGGTGTTCAGGGATCTTACGGTTGTATCGTATCGCATCCTGCTAAATGGAGTAGAATATGATGGAACAACGCCGGTTACGGATGAAGGAAAGTATAATCTTTCGGTGGAAGTTCAGGATGAATTAGGACATAAGAGTACGAAAACTGCAGAGTTTATTATTGACCATACTGCACCAAAAGTAATATTTACCGGAGTGAAAGACGGGCAGGCGGTATCAGAAAGAGGAACCGTTACATTATCGCTGACCAATCCGGAAGATGAAATTACAAAGATTACCATGAATGACCAGGAGTATGATCCGGATACAAGGCAGTTAGAGTATTCGGAGTACGGAACATACCGGATCAATGTGGATTGTGTGGATAAAGCGGGTAACAAAGTGACAAGAACACTACAGTTCAATTATTATAATCCGTTGACGACAACCATTTTATTTGCTATTATGGGTGGACTCATTTTAATAACCTGTATCTGGTTATGGATGAGAACCATGAAGAAAGAAAAGGAAGAAGAAAGAATATGATAAAAGCAGTTGTTTTTGATATGGATGGTGTTATTTTTGATTCGGAGCGTTTATACCGTAAGCATTGGATGATCACCGGGGCAGAATATGGAATTCCGGAAGAGGAGATGGAAGATCTTTGCAACCATATTGCGGGAGCAACCAGACAGCATAATGAACAATTGATGAAGGATCATTTTGGAGCAGATTTTGATTATAATACATTCCGGGAGAAGACGATGACACGGATGGATGCGGAGATCGAACAGAATGGTCTGGATCTGAAACCGGGAGTCAGGGAATTATTTGCATATCTGAAAGAGCATCATTACAAGATAGGACTTGCAACTTCGACACAGGAGGAACGAGCAGGAAAGAATTTGCGTCGTGCCGGGATCCTGGATGTATTTGATAAGATCGTATATGGCGGGGTTGTTCCGAATGGGAAACCGGCACCGGATATATACTTAGAAGCATGTCGGAGATTGGCAGTTGAGCCGGACGAAGCACTTGGAGTAGAAGATTCCATTAACGGCGTGAAGTCGTCTTCTGCAGCGGGATTATACACAGTCATGGTGATCGATCTGATTCAGCCTACGGAAGAGATTCGGCCGTTGGCAGATCAGATATATGATTCTTTGTTTGATGTAATGGAGCTGTTAGAACAACAAAACAAAACGAAATAGGAATATATAGATACACTCACTCATATATTGCATTAGTGCAATAGGAATGGAGAGCAGTATTGAGTAAATGCTGACCTTGCAGGAGGAGTGTGGAGTATGAGTGTTGGAAGAAAATTTGCAACTGTTGTAGAAGGCTTGATCATTGCATATGCAGTAACAGGAGTCCTGTTGGCGGCACTTGCCTTTACTGTGTTTCGTTTTCATTTAAGTGAGGCGTTAACAGATATGGCAATTGTGGCAATTTATGTAATTGTCACGTTTATTGGAGCATTTATTACCGGAAAGAAAGTAAAAGAGAGAAAGTTCCTTTGGGGGCTCCTGCTCGGAACATTGTATATCCTGATCATATCGCTGGTGGCAATACTGATCGGTCAGGTGTTTCATGTGACAAGTACTGCGAATATTACAACTGCCGTGCTATGTGTTGGCGGAGGGCTGCTGGGAGGAATGATAAGCTAAGATAAGCGTTGACCTTGGAAAAAGCATGTGTTATACTAAATGAAATATGTATTGGTTCAGGGAGCATACCTGAATACTATTTATAAATGAGAGGTATATGAGATGAAACATATTAAGACTTTAACAGACAAAACATTAAAGAACACAATGGAAAAAGGCGGATGTGGCGAGTGCCAGACATCTTGTCAGTCAGCTTGCAAGACATCTTGTACAGTTGGTAACCAGACTTGTGAGAACAAATAATACATTTTCTGGTATGGTAATGGAATAAAGAGGGCTGCTTATATCGGGCTGTCCTCTTTCATTTCGTTTCTAAGGATCTGAAGGAAACGGCTATGTGTTTCCGGAGACGTGAATAAGAGGTATAATAAAAGTGATACATCAGTATAAGAATAACGGCTATAACATTGTATTGGATGTCTGCAGTGGATCGGTTCATGTAGTAGATGATCTGGTATATGATGTAATCGCCTTGTATGAAGAGATGGATCCGGATGAGATTGTGAAGAGATTACCGCAATATCCGGAGAATGAGATACGGGAAGCGTATGATGAGATAACAGAATTAAAAGATCAGGGACAGCTTTTTACAGAAGATGTTTACAAGGATGCAATCATCGATTTTAAAAAACGCAAGACGGTTGTCAAGGCATTATGCCTTCATATAGCGCATGATTGTAACCTTGCCTGCAAATATTGTTTTGCGGAAGAGGGAGAGTATCATGGTGGAAGAGCCCTCATGAGCTATGAAGTTGGGAAGAAAGCTTTAGATTTTCTGATTGCGAATTCCGGTAACCGGGTGAATCTGGAAGTAGATTTCTTTGGTGGAGAGCCGCTGATGAATTTTCAGGTTGTGAAGGATCTGGTTGCATATGGCAGAAGCAAAGAGAAAGAGTTTAATAAGAAGTTCCGTTTTACATTGACAACGAACGGCATGCTGCTGACAGATGAGGTAATGGAATTTGCCAACAAAGAGATGGCGAATGTTGTATTGAGCATCGATGGTCGAAAAGAAGTACATGACTTTATGAGACCAACCCGCAATGGCAAAGGAAGTTATGATCTGATCATAGATAAGTTCAAGAAGATGGCTGAGATGAGACATCAGACCAATTATTATGTGAGAGGAACTTTTACACATTATAATCTGGATTTTTCTAAGGATGTTCTGCATTTGGCAGATATGGGATTCAAACAGATCTCAGCAGAGCCGGTGGTGGCTCCGGATGATATGGATTATGCAATTCGGGAGGAAGATCTTCCGCAATTGTTTGAAGAATATGACAATTTAGCAAAAGAGATGGTCAAGAGGGAAAAGGAAGGTAATGGATTTAATTTCTTCCATTTTATGATCGATCTTACAGGTGGACCATGTTTATATAAGAGATTATCCGGTTGTGGTTCCGGAACGGAATACTTAGCAGTTACGCCTTGGGGTGATCTGTATCCATGTCATCAGTTTGTTGGAATGGAGCAGTTCAAGTTAGGAAATGTTGATACCGGAATAGAGAAAACGGATATTGTAGATGAATTTAAACTTTGCAACGTATATGCAAAGGACAAATGTAAGGACTGTTTTGCAAGATTCTACTGTAGCGGGGGTTGTGCAGCTAACTCATATAATTTCCATGGCAATTTATTGGATGCATATGATATCGGCTGTGAATTAGAACGTAAACGTGTAGAATGTGCAATCATGATAAAGGCAGCTTTAGCCTAGAGTAAGGAGAGTAAAAGAATGAAGAAAGCAAAGAGAAACAGTGTGCTGACTATCATAGTCTTTATCCTTGTTCTTGCACTTGGCACTTTTACAGTAGTGCAGGGACTTGGTAAGAACCAGATTGGTAAGGCTGAGAACATTATCTTAGGTCTTGACCTTGCAGGTGGTGTCAGTATCACATATCAGATCAAGGAGGATAATCCTACTGATCAGGAGATTCGGGATACGATCGAGCGTTTACAGCAGCGTGCAGATGTATACTCGACAGACAGTAATGTATACAAAGAGGGAAACAATCGTATTAACATTGAGATTCCCGGTGTAAGTGATGCAAGTAAGATTCTGGAAGAACTTGGTAAGCCGGGTGCTTTGGAATTCTTAGATGAGGACAATTATTCCAAGTATGCATCCGGACAGGAATATGAGACGGTATTGACCGGATCCGATGTTAAGAATGCTTCTGCCGCAATTGATAATTCCGGTACCGTTCAGGAATATGTCGTTCAGCTTGCATTTAGCGATGAAGGAACGAAGAAGTTCGCAGATGCGACAACAGCAAATGTTGGCAAACGTATTTATATTATATATGATGGTGAGATTGCTTCTGCACCTACCGTCCAGACTGCGATCACGGGTGGTAGTGCTGTGATCAATGGTATGGCTGATGATGAGGAAGCAGAACAGCTTGCACAGACCATTCGTATCGGTGCCCTTCCGTTAACATTGGAAGAGTTACGTTCGAATGAAGTCGGAGCAACGCTCGGTAAAGATGCTCTTAGCACAACCTTAAAGGCCGGTGCAATCGGTATGGCTGTGATTGCTGTCATTATGATCGGTTTATACTTATTGCCTGGTTTCATTTCTGTTCTTGCGTTGATTGCATACGTTGTGCTGATGTTATTGTGCCTGAATGGATTTAATGCCAGTCTTACACTTCCGGGTCTTGCAGGTATCGTGTTATCTGTTGGTATGGCGGTTGATGCAAACGTTATTATCTTTACCCGTATTAAAGAGGAACTTGGTGCAGGAGCATCGGTTAAAAGTGCAATTGATGCTGGTTTCAACAAAGCACTGTCTGCTATCTTAGATGGTAATATTACAACCTTGATCGCAGCCTTTGTATTGTACATTATGGGAAGCGGTTCCATTAAGGGATTTGCACTTACATTAGGTATTGGTATTGTGTTGTCTGTATTTACGGCATTGATTATTACCAAACAGTTATTAAAGGCAGCATATACATTAGGATTACAGAGCCCGAAATTATACGGAGCGAAGAAAGAAGCAAAGGTTCACAATTATGTGAAGTTTTCCAGATTTGCTTATCTCATTTCCTTTGTTGCAATTGCAGCCGGCTTGATCGCATTACCGGTATTTAAGGGTAAGACGGGTTCTACCTTGAATTACAGCCTTGAATTTACAGGTGGTACTTCGATGACTGTTAATTTCGAAGAACGTTATGACCTCGCAAAAGCAGAGAGTGACATTCTTCCGGTGATTGCAAAGGCAGCAGGAATTTCAGAGGCAGATATTCAGGTTCAGAACGTAAAGAATTCCAATGAGATCGTATTTAAGTCTGCAGAGCTTTCAAATGACCAGAGAGATGCTGTTCAGACTGCGTTAGAAGATAATTTCAAAGTAAAAGAATTTAACATGGAGAATATCAGTTCTACAATCAGTACAGAAATGCAGAGGAATGCAATTATATCTGTGTTGATTGCAACGGCATTGATGTTGATCTATATTGCAATCCGGTTTAGTGATGTGAAGTTTGGTGCAGCAGCCGTTATTGCATTATTGCATGACGTATTAGTAGTATTTGCAGTGTATTCTATTGGACGGTTGTCTGTTGGTAATACATTTATTGCATGTATGTTGACGATCGTTGGTTATTCGATCAATGCAACGATCATTATCTTTGACCGTATTCGTGAGAACATGGTCAGCATGAGCAAAGAAAGTTATGCAACAATTGTAAATACTTCTATTTCCCAGACGTTGACAAGAACAATATATACATCCCTTACAACATTTGTAATGGTATTCTTTATATATATCATGGGTGTGCCGTCCATTAAGGAATTTGCACTTACCCTGATGTGTGGTATTGTTTGCGGTGCTTATTCTTCTGTATGTATTACCGGACCATTGTGGTACATGTTTAAGACCGGATTTGGTAAGAACGATAAGAATACAACTTCTAAAAAGATCAGCAAGAAGCAAACAAAGAAAGCATAATAGACTAGAAACAAATAGGGACATGGCAGGTAACCATGTCCCTATCATGTTTCATTAGGAGATTAATATATGGCAGAACAGAATTGGCTTATACGAATGAAAAGAGCAGATTTCGGTGCTCTTTCAGAGCAATTTCATATAGACCCGGTTGTAGCCAGAATCATGATCAATCGAGACATTCCGGAGACCCAATTTGAAAGATTTTTGCATCCGGAGATAGAGAATTTATATGACCCATTTATGATGGAGGACATGAACCAGGCAGTCAGGATCATTATCCATGATATTGAAGAAGGACATCGCATTCGAATTGTATCGGATTATGATGTAGATGGTGTAATGTCTAATTATATCCTGTATGCAGGATTTAAGAGAGTTGGCGCGGATGTAGATTATGTAATTCCGCACCGGGTGAAGGATGGCTATGGCATCAATCGGGAGATTATTGAAAAGGCGGCAGAGGATGGCATCCACACGATTGTAACCTGTGATAATGGTATTGCGGCAAATGAAGCTCTCGCAAGAGCAAAAGAGCTGGGAATGACGGTTGTAGTGACGGATCACCATCAAGTGCCTTTTTTTATGGAAGGTGAGGACAAGCACTATATTCTTCCACCGGCGGATGCAATCCTGAATCCGAAAAAGGAGACGTGTCAGTACCCGTTTAATGATCTGTGTGGCGCGGGAGTTGCCTACAAATTAATAGAGGCGCTTTTTATAAAAAGAGAAGTACCGGAAGAGGAAATGCAGCAGTTTCTGGAGTTTGTAGCAGTTGCAACAATTTGTGACATTGTATCGTTAATAGATGAGAACCGGATTTTTGCAGTGAAAGGATTGGAGAAACTGAACCATTCCGGGAATCTGGGAATGCGGGCGTTGTTACGGGTGAATGAATTATCGGATGTGACAGTGAACGAATATCATGTCGGATTCAAGTTAGGTCCCTGCATTAATGCATGCGGACGGTTGGAAAGTGCAGTGGCGGCAATGGAGCTTCTGATGGAGACAGATACGGAGACGGCTATTGCAAAGGCGACAGCGCTGAAAGACATGAATGAGGAACGCAAGAATATGACAATGGAAGGGACAGAGCAGGCGGAACAGTATATTGAGCAAATGGATCCGATGAAAGTCATGGTCATATATCTCGAACACTGCCATGAGAGTCTGGCAGGTATTATTGCAGGCAGAATCAGAGAGAGCTATCATCATCCGGTATTGGTTGTGGTGGACAGTGATGTGCCGGGCGTATTGAAGGGTTCCGGACGTTCGATCGAGGGTTATCATATGTTTGAGGCACTGCAGCAATGTAGTGACCTGTTGCTAAAATTCGGCGGACATGCAATGGCGGCGGGATTCTCGCTTCAGGCAGACCGATTTGATGATTTTGTTAAGGCGATCAATGATAATTGCACACTTACACAGGAAGATTTTGTTCCAACTATACATATAGATGTACCGATGCCAATGTCTTATGTAACGGAGACGTTGATTGAACAGCTGGATGGGCTGGCACCATTTGGGAAAGGAAATGAAAAGCCGATATTTGCACAGAAGGATCTCAATGTGTTATCTGCGAAGATTATGGGAAAAGATCGTAATGTTGTAAAATTGACGTTAGAGGACAAAGATGGAGTAATCTCAGAAGGAATCTATTTCCGGGCGCAGGAATTTGAAGAAAATATTGTCAGTTGGTTTGGACAGGAAGAATATGATAAGATGTTACATGGATGGCTCAATAACGTAATCCTTAACATTATATACTATCCGGCAATTAACGAATTCAACGGTAAACGCACCCTGCAAATGCAGGTAAAACGCTATGCAATGGCTACCGTGCGTGAAGTCTTATAATGGCATACTTTTGGTTCGTTTCAAATAACACAAAGAACGTGTAAAATCAGAGATGGTTTTATTGCATTTTTTACAAAATTATGATTGGATGTCATTTTTTCCGTTACATCTTAGAAAATATAGGATATACTATATTTTATCGAGGAAATTGAGATCAAAAGAAAAGAAGGTGGATATATGGCAGGATTAGTAAATACGGACAAAGAGCTTAGTACACCAAAGGATTTTACACCACCGGAGGAATTGTACAAGACTTTAATTGAGAAAGTACAGGAATATCATCCGAATACAGATATCACTATGATTGAGAAGGCATATCAGGTTGCCAGTAAAGCCCATGAGGGACAATTCCGTAAGTCGGGTGAGCCATATATCATGCATCCCCTTTGCGTCGCCATTATTTTAGCAGAATTAGAGCTTGATAAAGAGACAATTGCTGCGGGAATCTTGCATGATGTGATCGAAGATACGGTTATGACGACGGAGGAGATTTCGGAAGAATTTTCTCCGGAGATAGCATTGTTAGTAGATGGAGTTACCAAATTAACACAGTTGAATTTCTCGCAGGATAAGATTGAACTTCAGGCTGAGAATCTGCGGAAGATGTTCCTTGCAATGGCAAAGGATATCCGTGTCATTTTGATCAAGTTAGCGGATCGTCTGCATAATCTCCGGACGTTACAGTACCAGTCTCCGGAGAAACAGATCGAGAAAGCAAGAGAGACGATGGATATCTATTCTCCGATCGCACACCGTCTTGGTATCAGCAAGATCAAAGTAGAATTAGATGATCTGTCTTTGCAGTATTTAGAGCCGGAGAAGTTTAAAGAGTTAAAAACAGAGATTGATGAACGATTGGAGGAACGGGAGAAGTTTATCGAGACGATCGTACATGATGTGAAGGAATGTATTGATGAGGCCGGCATTAAGGCAGAGATCAACGGCCGTGTGAAACATTTCTTCAGTATATACAAGAAGATGGTCAATCAGCATAAGACGTTAGATCAGATCTATGACATTTTTGCTGTGCGGATCATTGTAGACAGTGTCAGGGATTGTTATGCGGCACTTGGTATTATCCATGAGAAATACAAACCGATTCCGGGACGTTTCAAAGACTATATTGCCATGCCAAAGTCAAACATGTATCAGTCATTGCATACAACGTTGATCAGTAAGAGCGGACAGCCTTTCGAGATACAGATCCGGACATATGATATGCACAAGACGGCAGAATATGGTATTGCTGCACACTGGAAATACAAAGAGAATCTGACAGGAACAACCAAAGACAAAGAGGAAGAGAAGTTAAGCTGGCTGCGTCAGATCCTTGAATGGCAGAGAGATACAGAAGATAACAAAGAATTTATGAGTACCGTTAAGACGGACCTGGATCTGTTTGCAGAACAGGTATATTGCTTCACTCCGAATGGTGACGTGAAGAATCTTCCGGCAGGCTCCACACCAATTGATTTTGCCTACAGTATTCATTCAGCAGTCGGCAATAAGATGGTGGGCGCAAGAGTCAATGGACGACAGGTTCCGGTAACTTATAATCTGCAAAATGGTGACCGCGTTGAGATCATCACCTCACAGAACTCAAAAGGACCGAGCCGTGACTGGCTGGCAATAGTCAAATCAGCACAGGCAAGAAATAAGATCAATCAGTGGTTTAAGCAGGAATTTAAGGAAGATAATATCAGCAGAGGAAAAGAACTGTTATCACAATATTGCAAAGCCAAGGGGTATAATTACGCAACATATTCCAAACCGGAACTGTTGAAAGCGGTTATGGTGAAGTACAATTTCCGTGACTGGGATTCTGTACTGGCAGCAATTGGTCATGGCGCATTAAAAGAAGGCCAGGTCATGAACAAATTGATGGAGACCTACCACAAAGAAGAAAAAGCACAGATGACAGAGGATGAGCTGTTAGAGCAGTTGAATCAGAGTGCAGATCTTCACCGGACCAATCATTCCAAAGGCGGTATTACGGTTCATGGTATTGATGATGTGGCAGTCCATTTTTCAAAATGTTGTTCTCCGGTTCCGGGTGATGAGATTGTCGGATATGTCACAAGAGGAAGAGGAATATCCATTCACCGGACAGATTGTGTGAATATTGTTGGAATGAATGACACTGACCGGTCCAGACTGATCGATGCAGAGTGGCAGGAAGATGCAGCAAATAATCCGACAGCAACGTATTCCACGGAGATCCGTATCTTTGCGGCGGATCGTACCGGTATGTTGTTTGATGTTTCGAAGGTATTTACAGAGGCGAATATCAATGTGACGGCAATTAACAGTAAGAGTAATAACAAGAATGAACGGGCAACATTTACCGTATCATTTGATATTAAGACGGTCGATCAGTTGAATCATGTGATCTCGAAGATCCGCATGATACCGGGAGTGCTTGATGTAGAGCGTAGCGTGGGCTGATCGATAAGAAAGGACGTATAGATGGCGGATTTAGAGATTTTTCGAAAAACAGTTGGAGAGTTAGGGACGAATTGTTATATTTTAGTAAATCATGACCTTGGCGAATGTGTCGTGTTTGATCCTGCTGCAGAGGAAGAGGCACTTATAGAGATTTTCCATACACCTGAATTTCAACTGAAAGGAATTTTTCTGACACATGGACACTATGATCATATCGGAGCAGTACAGGCATTAAGGAATACATTTCACGTACCCGTATATGCTTCGAAGGTGGAAAATGAAGAGGTGTTGAATGATATATCAGCCAACCTGTCCGGTATGTTTGGTACTCCTATCACGTTGCAGGCGGATGAACTGCTTCGGGATGGTCAGAAGATTGACATTATCGGAACAACGCTTACCTGCATTTTGACACCGGGACATACAAGTGGCGGAATGTGCTATTATTGTGAGGAATTACAATCAGCCATTGTTGGAGATACATTATTTTGCGGCAGTGTAGGACGGACGGATTTTCCGACAGGCAATGGAACGGTACTGTTGGATTCCATCCGACAGAAATTATATACTTTGCCGGACGAGACGAAGATTTTTCCGGGACATATGGATGGAACCACCATTGGCTGGGAGAAGAAGAGCAATATGGTTTGCGGGGCACATGAAGAATGATATATTTAGAACAAAATGCGGAATATTTTAATAATGATATCCGGGCAATGCTGCAGGCTTTTTTTGATAATGAGAAGGTTGTCACCAAAGAGGATGGTACCAGACTTTCATTATATGTTACATACACGATGGATTCGGATGTTGAGACACAAGTTGCAAGCGGTGGGTATGTAACTTATTGTTTAGAAGATATGGATGGTTATCATCAGGAGAAAACGGTTGTGGTAGATTTTCTCAACCGGAAACTTGCCAGAAATCCGTTAAAGGCAGCACTGTATCAAATGCTTTCTGAATACACAGGCAAGACGTTGCCGTGGGGAAGTATGACGGGAGTAAGACCAACAAAGGTTGCAACGGAGCGTCTCGAGCATGGAGCAACGGAAGAGGAGATCCGGCATTTATATACAGATACCTATCTGACCATTCCGCAAAAGGCAGACATTTGTATCGAGGTTGCTAAGAGGGAACAGGAATTATTCCGGGATTTTGATTATGAACACGAATACTGCATCTATATAGGTATACCATTTTGTCCATCAAGATGCCTGTATTGTTCCTTTACATCTTATCCGATCGCAACCTATGAGGATAAAGTAGATGCGTATTTGCAGGCGTTGTATCGGGAGATGGAATATGTGGCAACTGCTCCGGCATACCGGAAGAAACGGTTAGTTGCGATATATATCGGTGGAGGAACGCCAAGTGCCTTGTCTGCACTTCAGTTAGAAGAGCTGGTTATGCATTTACAGCATACATTTGATATGCAGTATGTGAAGGAATTCTGTGTGGAATGTGGAAGACCCGACAGTATTACAATGGACAAATTACTGGTACTTCGTAAGCTTGGTGTGGAGCGCATCAGTATTAATCCGCAGACAATGTCAGATGCAACGCTTGAACTGATCGGCAGGGCGCATAGTGTAGAACAGACCAGACAGGCATATGCAATGGCTCGTGAGGCAGGATTTACGAACATTAACATGGATATGATCGTAGGGCTTCCGGGTGAGGAAATGGCAGAGGTAGAACATACATTATCGGAGATTGAGCAATTAAGACCGGACAGTCTTACGGTACATTCGTTAGCGATCAAGCGTGCGGCAAATCTCAACATAGAGATGGAACGTTATCATTCATTGATCAAGGGAAGTACCAATGAGATGCTGCTTGCGGTAGATGCATGTGCAAGAAGAATGGATTTGTTGCCATATTATCTATACCGGCAGAAGAATATTCCGGGGAAATTAGAGAATATCGGGTATGCACAACAGGGAAAAGAATGTATTTATAATATATTGATCATGGAAGAGAAATTAGATATTCTTGCCATGGGAGCAGGAGCATCATCGAAGTTTGTGTTCCATAAGGAAAATCGGATTGAGCGTGTAGAGAATGTAAAAAATGTAGATGAGTACATTAAGCGGATTGACGGGATGATTGACCGTAAACGGCGGATGTTTGAAGAGGTGATGGGATGATAGAGATCGATCGTGATGGGATTGAAGTAGATGAAATGTCGGCATATCTGACAGAAGACCTGAAAACAGAGATTGCGCATGGAATTGAGGTAAGCCGGCTGGCCGGAATGTTAGCAAAAGAGCTGAAGTTGGATCCGGAATTTTGTCATGATATTGAAGTGGCCGGAATGCTTCATGATATTGGCAAATTGAGAGCAAGCACCTATCTGTACGGTGGGGATGATGATACGTTGAACGTAGAAAAGATGCGGTATGTCCGTCTGCATGCAGGTCTTGGATACGAAGTCGTGAAGGCGGAGGGATATTCGGATCGCATTTGCGAAATGATCCTTCATCATCATGAGAATTATGACGGCACCGGTTATCCGGATAATCTGGTGGGAGATGAGATCCCGCTTGGTGCAAGGGTATTGCGGGTATGTGATGTCTTTGTTGCACTTACTTCCGACCGTCCATATAGAAAGGCATTTGACAGTAAGACCGCTGTGGAACTGCTGATCGAGGAGGTAAGGCATTTTGATATGAAAGTATTCCTGCCATTTCAGAGTATAGTATATGATGAGATTACAAACAGAGAATTGCAGGGAGACACGCAGGACAAGTTAGTATATTGATAACAGGTAAAGGAGAAAATGAGAAGATGGCAATGAAGAAAAAACCGGTAACAGGTATGAAAGATATATTACCGAGAGAGATGGAGATTCGTGATTATGTGATCGGACAGATTAAGGAGACATATAAGACATTTGGTTTTTCAAGTATGGAGACTCCTTGTGTAGAACATATTGAGAATTTAAGTTCAAATCAGGGTGGAGAGAATGAGAAACTGATCTTCAAGATCTTAAAACGTGGTGACAAGTTAACTGCAGCAGTTCCAAAGGCAGCAGAGGATGCAAATGTATTAGTGGATGGAGGTCTTCGTTACGATCTGACACTTCCGCTTTCGCGTTATTATGCGAATAATGCAAATGATCTGCCAAGTCCGTTTAAGGCATTACAGATGGGCAATGTATGGAGAGCAGACCGTCCACAGAGGGGTCGTTATCGTCAGTTCATGCAGTGTGACATTGATATTTTAGGCGAGCCTACTATCTTAGCAGAGATCGAGCTGATCACGGCAACGACTACATTGCTTGGCAAGATCGGATTTGAGAAATTTACGATCCGTTTGAATAACCGTAAGATGTTAAAGGCAATGGCAGCCTATAGTGGATTTGGTGAAGCGGATTATGACAATGTATTCATTACGTTAGATAAGATGGATAAGATAGGTCTGGATGGCGTAAAAGAGGAGTTGATCGAGCAGGGATTTGCTTTGGAATCCGTTGAAAAATGCCTTGCACTGTTTGCAAACGTGAGTCAGGACGTAGAAGGTGTCCGTTATCTGAAAGAGACATTAGGGGAATACTTAGAGACCGGCGTTGCAGAAGATCTTGAGACGATCATGGCAAGTGTGGATGCTACGAAGTCTGCTGACTTCAAGATTGTATTTGATCCAACGTTAGTAAGAGGAATGGGTTATTATACCGGACCGATCTTCGAGATCTCCATGGACGAGTTTGGTGGATCTGTCGGTGGTGGCGGACGTTATGATGAAATGATCGGTAAGTTCACCGGCCAGAATACCCCAGCCTGCGGATTCTCAATCGGATTTGAACGGATCGTTATGCTCTTATTAGAGAAGGATTATCAGGTGCCGGGCAAAGGCGAGAAGACAGCTTATCTTGTAGAAAAGAATATGCCACAAGATAAGATGCTTACGATTTTGCAGCAGGCAAATGAGAAACGTAAGAATGGAGAGCAGATCAATATTGCAATTATGAAGAAGAATAAGAAGTTCCAGAAGGAACAGCTTGAAAAAGAAGGCTACACAGCATTTGAAGAATTCTTCACCGATCGGATGTAGAAATCACCGGGAAATGTCCATATATAAAAATAGATACCGTGCAAAGGTTACGTTACCATTCTTTTATATATTTTTGAAGTTTCCTGTAAGTAATATTATATCCGCTTTTACTCCAGTGGATGCCGTCGCCGCCGCTATAAGAGGCTTTGAGAGATCCGGATTTGTCAGCTAAGAACGAAACGGTATCAAAGTAATGAAGATATTTCTTACTATTGGCATATTTCTTTAATGCCTTATTAAAGCGCCGGACGGCAGGATTATTCACTTCGGAGCTGTTACGGGTTGGACTTACGCCCATTACAACAATTTCCATGTGTGGATTTTTCTTATGACAGGCATTAAGTATCTTTTTGTAGGGATTCAGGATGTTGTCAATCTGTGTTTTGCCGGGATTGCCACCCAAACTGTTCATTCCAAGCATGATGATCATACGATCCGGTTTGTATTGAAGCAGACGTTTCATATAATCACTTGTATAGTAGTTATAGGTATGAATACCGATCTTGGAAAAATCTTTGTTTGATTTTCCCTTTACAATGTTATATTCGCGAAATCCTGCCATGATAGAATCGCCTACATAGGCGATTTTTTTTGCTTTTTTGCGGACAGTTGCAGATACGATCTTACTGTAACTGCTGTCGGAATAAGTCCGGGGATCGCCGGAAACAGCTTTCACTTTGTAATAATAGGTGGTGAACACTTTGCCGGTCTTGTCCGTGTATTGCGGTTTCCGGGTGGAGGCGATACACTTGTAGTTGCCTTTTGCGGATGTTGCCCGGTAGATCTCGTATTTGGAAGCATGAGCATTCTTAGTCCATGTTATATGTATTGCGGAATGAGAGGTGGCGGTACACTTTCTGATCCGGACAGCTGCCAGCGGCTGAGTGTTGGATTGTTCCGGTGTAGTGGTGTCTGATGATATTGCGGATGGTTCCCCGGCAGCAGGAGATGTTGCGATACCCATGCGGTTATCGGATGATTGTGGCTGGAATATAACAGTCTGTGCGGTATGTACAGGCATGGCATATGTGGTAACGTTCTGACAAAGAAGGTATGCACTGCCAAGAAAAGCATATGTAAGTAATCTGGTTCGAAACATTTTCATAACATGATCCTCTTTTCTGCATTATTGGGGCAGACGATGATCGCCCCTGCATCATATTATAAAACTTATAAAATGCACGTCAATACGCATAGAACCGGAAACGTCAGCAAAATATTACAAAAAAATACCGGAATAGAGGATTATTCCGGTAAAGTAATACTGGTTATAAGATTCACGCGATTCCCTACGCATAAGGATAAGCTGATGCCGATCGTCTGGCTTCGATAGTGAACAAAATTACTGATCAGCAGGAGACTGTCTGTATTGGTGAGATGCAGTGGTTCCACCAGATTCTCTTCGTAAGGAAAGATGCGGATGGTCTGTGTGATGGTCAGTTCGTCTGGGATATCGTTCATTTCAAACAGGTAAGGAAACAGGGAAGTAGATTCCGGCTGTTGGAACATATAGGTAAGACCGATTGGCCGGCCGGCCACAGATTCTAACACATAATTGGAAACCAGATCGGCAAAGGCAGACGGTAATGCGAAATTAGCGGCAATATTGCGTATCTGTTCCGGAATGAAGGATATCTTTTCGGTAGTATATCCTTCGTTGATCAGAGTGCAGTCCTTATAAGGAAAACAGTAGTATAGTAATTCACGGTCTGTCTTTGGCGGACAGAGGTAGTAACCACTTCCGGGATGCCGTTCAATGATCCCTTTACCGATCAGTACTTCTAATGCGTGGCGCAAAGTAACTCTTGTGACATTCAGCATGGTTGAAAAGTCGCGCTCCGAAGGAAGCTTGTCTCCCGGCTGCAGGTTGTGTTCATCTATATATTGTTTTACCTGTTCTTCTATATCAAGACTTAATAGATTATACATTTTTGGCATGTTGAAAAGCCTCCTTGTGGATAAATCATTTAGAATAACTGGGATGACAAGTGGAATTCGCCGTTGCGGATAATGCCATCTGTGTAATATTTGGCAAAGGTGGGAACTACCATAACTTCGGTATGCTCTGCTACCAGCCCGTCCTTTGTGGATGAGGTGATCTCGATCGAAACGATGGGGCTGCCTTCTTCTAAACCAAGTAAGCGTGCAAAGGTATTATATGTTCTGGAAGAAGAAAATACATGCCGGATCGTATGGATATGTATCTTGTTGATCGAAAACATATCGTATAAGGAGTATACCTGAAAATCGATCTGCTCCTCATTCTGAATGCTCTCGTGCAGAATGGTTGTATTCTCTATGGAAATCGGTATGTTGTTGCCACTTCGTAAACGAATGATCTGGAACATCCCGGTATCGTCCGGTACGTGAAAAATATTGGAATACTTATGACCGGCAGCCCTTGTCTTGGTTGTAAGTACCTTGGAATTCGGAGTATAACCGGCCTGTCTTAACAATTCACTCATTCCTTTGAAATGGATGGCGGAATCATCAATGTCCGTTTTGATCACATAGGTTCCTTTTCCCTGTATCCGTTTAAGAAGGCCTTCTTCGATCAAGAGATCAATTGCATTGCGTATGACATTACGGTTTACCTGTAATGTCTGTACCAGATCTCTTTCGGAAGGAATGGTAGTGCCGTAGGCGTATGTTTTATCTAATATATGTTCCCGGATGATCTGGGATACTTCTGTTGCATTGTCTGACATATCGTTCTCCTGTTCCACATTATCTATCCTGTAAGCAATGTACTGCGTACTGCTATATAAGATAGATAGGCGCTGTGCTCTGCTAAATACTAGACATATTATAACAGAATTTATCTGGAAAAGAAAGAGAAAAACATAAATTGGTATATTAAAAATGCATCTGGTAAAACAATTGGTATATTTTAAATAAAAGTGGTTGACACAAAGAATATAAGGTGGTATATTATAAACACAAAGTGGTTATGAACTTTTATATGTGCGCACATCAGGATCAAATTTAATTTTAGGAGGATGATAAGAGATGTATGGATTTGAGAATGAAACATATTTAAGTGTATTGAATGGAGCAGTTAACAATATTCCAAAGATTGCAGAGGTGGTTGACCAGGCGTATGCAAAGGGATATGACAATGTATTTTTAGTAGGAACCGGCGGAACTTATTCTATGGTAAGCCCTCTTGCTTATATGTTGAAGACCAATTCTACAGTGGAATGGTATTATGAGATCGCAGCCGAGTTAGTAGCTGCAAAGCCAAAGAAGTTATCCAATCGTTCGCTTCTTATTACAGCGTCTCTTTCCGGTACAACCAAGGAGACGATCGCAGCAGCCGAATATGCGAAGAGTGTAGGAGCACAGGTAATCTCCTTTGTAGGAGAAGAGGATTGTCCACTTGGTGCAGCATCTACTTATGTGATCGCAAATGCAGCATCCAACGATAACCTGGTAGAAGAAATGTATATTCACATGTTTGCGTTAGGCGCATTGATCATGAAGAAGAATGGAGAGTTCCCGGAGTGTGATCGTTTCTTGGAGACACTTAAGAAGATGCCGGAAGCATTATTGAAGGTACGTGAGCAGAATGATGAGAGAGCGTTAGCATTTGCCGAGAAGCACAAGGATACGAAGTTCCATATGTGTATCGGAGCCGGTAATACATGGGGTGAGACATATTGTTTTGCTATGTGTGTATTAGAGGAGATGCAGTGGATCGCAACCAAGTCTATTCATGCTGCAGAGTTCTTCCATGGAACAATTGAGATGACAGAGAAGGATATGAGTTTCATGTTATTCAAGGGTGAAGATGAGACCCGCCCATTGGTTGACAGAGTAGAGGCATTTGTGAGAAGATATTCAGACGTAGTAGAAGTATGGGATACCAAAGATTACAAGTTAGAGGGCATCGATGAAGATATGAGAAAGTTTGTCGCACCGATGGTATTGGCAGCTCAGAATGAGAGAATCAGTGCTCATTTTGAACATGTCAGAAATCATAATCTGGATATCAGAAGATATTATAGAACAGTAGAATATTAGAATCAGATAGGAGAGATGGCGATGAGAAGATTATTGATAGCAACGCATGGCAGATTTGCGGAAGGAATCAAAGAGACATTGAACTTTATATTGGGACAGACGCAGGCTGTCGATGTGATCTGTGCTTATGTAGAACCGGATTTTGATATGGACCGGGTTGCAAAAGAACAGATGGAAGCATTGTCAGAACAGGATGAGCTGATCGTAGCTGCAGACCTGTTTGGCGGAAGTGTTGCCAATAAGTTCTCAGAGTATATCTCAAACGGTAACGTATATGTAATTACAGGAATGAACCTTCCTTTGCTGATCGAACTGACCGGTTCGTTGGAGGATGACAGACCGGTAGAAGAGATTATTGCAGAGGCAATTGAGTCGGCGAAGGAAGGTATTGTGAATGTGAACCAGGTGTTGGGAGAGGCATTGGATACAGAGGAGGATGATTTTTAATGGTTAAATTAGTAAGAGTGGATGAAAGATTAGTACATGGTCAGGTTGCATTTGCATGGACCAATTCCTTAGCGGCAGATTGTATATTTGTAGTAAATGATGCCGTGTCAAAAGACAAGTTAAGAGCAACTTCTCTGAAATTAGCAGCTCCGGCAGGTGTGAAGTTTGTTGCCAAGTCAGTCGATGATGCGATTGCAGCATTGAAGTCCGGCAAGACAGATAAGTATAAGCTGTTCATTGTTGTGGATAACACGGCAGATGCACTTCGCCTGGTCAAGGAGGTAGAAGCTGTAGATCACATTAATCTTGGCAATATGAAGGTGAAAGACGGAACGAAGACGTGGACGAATTCGATTGCCGTAACAGATGCAGATATTTCCAATATTAAGGAGATGATCGCAGCGGGTGCTGAAGTTGAATGCCGACCGGTTCCAACAGAGAAGAAGATCATGGCAGAAAGCCTGATCTAGAGGAAGGAGATTATATATGGTAGTAAAAGCATTATTAGTGGCATTAGTGGCATTTTTGGCATCCATTGACGAGCAGACCTTTGGTGCCTGCATGATGTCACGTCCATTATTTACAGGTCCGATCATTGGTTTGATCATGGGAGATATGACAACAGGAATTATTATGGGTGCATCGTTAGAGGCCATGTTCATGGGTTCCATTATGGTAGGAAGTGCGGTTCCTCCGGAGGTATATGCATCAAGTGTACTTAGTATTGCGGTAGCAATTCAATCCGGAGCCGGTGTCGGAACTGCTGTTGCGTTAGCACTTCCGTTATCTGTTTTCTTACAGATGTGGAGAAACTTCTGTTATGCGATTCCGGGAAGCTGGGCAGGTAAGCAGATTGATAAGGCGGTAAATGAGAGAAACTTAAAGAAGGCCAATCTGTTACATTTAACAGTGGTACCATTGTCGATCGGTATTCCGTCAGCACTGCTTGTATTCGTTGCGGTGGCATTTGGTGCAGATACGATCAATAGTGTATTGAATCTGATTCCGGATGTAGTAATGGATGGTTTCAATGTAGCAGCGGGAGTTCTGTCCTGTGTAGGACTTGCTCTGTTAATTAAGATGATGTCTAACAATAAGATCATGCCATTTTTATTCATTGGCTTTATTGCCGTTATGTACCTTGGAATGGATGTAATCGGAGTAGCGGTTGCCGGACTTTGTATGGCATTGATTGCAGTTAACAGCATGAAATTTGAAGAAGCAGAGGAGGATTTCTAATGGAGAAGAAAGAACAACAATCAACAGAGATTATGACAGCCAAAGACTATCGGAGCATTTTCTGGAGATCCTTCACGATTCAAAGCTCCTGGTCATTTGATAAAATGATGGCATATGGATATATGTATGCAATTGAGAAACCGCTTCGTAAGATATATCCGAATGATGATGATTTCTATGCAGCACTGAAACGGCATACCGAAACCTTTAATATTACACCACATGTATCACCTTTTGTAATGACATTAGGTGTTGCCATGGAAGAAGAAAATGCAAAGAATAAGGATTTTGATACAGAATCCATCAATAATGTTAAGGTAGGTCTGATGGGACCGTTGTCCGGAATTGGCGATTCTTTCTTCTGGGGAACATTCCGTGTCATTGCTGCAGGTATTGGTATCGGACTTGCAAAGCAGGGAAATATATTGGGAGCAATTCTGTATTTTCTGATCTATACCTCTATTCATTTCCTGACCAAGATCCTTGCAGGAAAATATGGATATAAACTGGGTACCAAGTTCTTAGAGAATGCTTCCGAAAATCATATGATGGAGAAGTTATCTTATGGAGCATCCATACTTGGATTAACTGTAATTGGTGCCATGATCGGTACAATGGTCTCGCTACAGACAACATTATCCTTTACCCTGTCGGGGACAGAGACTACGTTGCAATCGATCTTTGATCAGATATTCCCGGGATTATTACCTCTTGGGGCAACCTTCTTATGCGTATGGCTATATAAGAAGAATGTGAAGACAATATATATTATTCTTGGAATCTTTGTATTGAGTATTCTTGGATGTATGATAGGAATTTTCTAGTATGTTAGTTATATTTGATATTGATGGAACCCTGAACATGACAGAGACATATGGTATTGCCGCATATCATAAAGCATTAGAACAGATGGGAGCGGATCATTTTACGGATGAACAGCTGCGTGACCGTATCGGTGCAACCTTTACAGAGGATGTAAAGTACTTCTTTGGAGAGAGAGCAGAGGAACTGATAGATGAATTCTCTGCGTTAATTGAGCAATTATGGTTTGCAGAGGTAGAAGAAAAGGCACAGTTGTTTCCGGGTGTCTTGCAAATGTTACATAGTCTGAAGGAGAATGGACATCAGCTGGCCATCTGTTCAAATGCAACAGAAGAAGAGATTGCAGTTATTCTTAAGGCTTTGCGTATAGAGCAGGAGTTTGAACATGTGCAGGGTCTTACTCCGAAAGACAGTAAAGCGGATAGTCTCCGGGTATTATTACAACGTGTTCAGCCGGAACAGGCTGTTATGGTTGGCGACCGGTTTTATGATATGCAGGCAGCCAATGGGAATCATATCCCGTTCATAGGGTGTCTGTATGGATATGGAGCAGAACGTGAATTGGATGCGGCACGATATTGTGTTGCGGAACCATGTGAGATTCCAATTGTTGTAGAGCGGATGGCAGCCAATAAGAATAAGGTTTCCGTATAGTAAGTAAAACGAGTTAATATATAATATTAACAAATTTAAAGATAAGTTTAAGTAGATTTTACCTGTTTTCTCTTGCGTAATCTATGCATCTACAGTATAATAATACATACTTCGACGTGATTCGGAGAATATTATATAATGAGGTGGAAGATATGTATAGTTATGATTCAGCTATGTTGGCAGCCGTTGCGGGTATGCTTGGTGTGATCGTAGTAGCGATGATTGTGTGGATTATAATTGCAGTTATCGCGAACTGGAGAATTTTTACGAAAGCCGGAGAAGATGGATGGAAGTGTTTAATTCCGTTTTACAATCAGTATGTACGGTTTGGTTTTACCTGGGACACTACATATTTCTGGGTTGTTTTGGGAATTGCAGTAGTGGGCAGCATTATTACAGCCCTTAAGATTCCGGTAATCGGTTCATTGCTGAGTATTGCAAGTGCAGTGATCAATATCATTTCCCTGCATAAGTTATCTAAGGCGTTTGGTCATGATGTAGGATTTACATTAGGCTTAATCTTTTTGAATCCAATCTTTATTTTGATCCTTGCATTTGGTGGATCAGAATACATTGGACCACAGTAAGAAATTACTGTACAAACAATTTGAAAGAAGTTATAATAATGCGTGAGTGTGATTGCTCACGCATTATTTGTGTATAATGAGGAATTGTGATACGCAATTTCCTGAAAGAAACGATATAGGAGGCAATTATGGCAGAGTCAATGAAGGGGTTGCACAGAACCCACAGATGTACAGAAGTCAGTAGCAAGAATGTTAATGAGACCGTTACCGTAATGGGATGGGTGCAGAAGAGTCGTAACAAGGGTGGTATCATTTTTGTGGATCTTCGTGACCGCAGCGGTATCTTGCAGGTAATCTTTGAAGAGGATAAATGTGGCAGTGAGAGTTTTGCAAAGGCAGAGAAGTTAAGAAGTGAATATGTCGTTGCGATTACAGGTGAGGTTGCACTTCGTGCAGGTGGAATCAATAAGAACTTGGCAACTGGTGATATTGAGATCATTGCAAAGGATATCCGGATTCTTTCCGAGGCGGAGACACCTCCATTTCCAATTGAGGAGAATTCCAAGACAAAGGAAGAAGTTCGTCTGAAGTATCGTACGTTAGATCTTCGCCGCCCGGATTTACAGCGTAATCTGATCCTTAGAAGCAAGGTAGTAAGCATTATCCGTAACTTCTTAGCAGAAGAAGGATTTTTGGAGATCGAGACACCAATTCTTAATAAGTCAACTCCGGAGGGAGCAAGAGATTATCTGGTGCCAAGCCGTGTGCATCCGGGAAGCTTCTATGCGTTGCCACAGTCACCACAGATCTTCAAGCAGTTGTTGATGGCAGCCGGATATGACCGTTATTATCAGGTGGCCAAATGTTTCCGTGACGAGGATCTTCGTGCAGACCGTCAGCCGGAATTCACACAGATTGATATGGAGTTATCTTTTGTAGATATTGAAGACGTATTAGATGTCAATGAGCGTTTACTTGCCAGAGTATTCAAAGAGGCAATTGGCGTAGACGTGCCGCTTCCGCTTCAGAGAATGACCTGGGCAGAGGCAATGGAACGGTTTGGTTCCGATAAGCCGGATATCCGTTTTGGTATGGAATTAGTCAATGTAACGGATGTGGTAAAGGATTGTGACTTTGTTGTATTCAAGGGAGCAATCGAGAATGGTGGTTCTGTCCGTGGTATCAATGTCAAGGGACAGGGTGCAATGCCGCGTAAGAAGATTGATGCTTTAGTGGATTTTGCAAAGGGTTATGGTGCAAAGGGTCTTGCTTATATTGCAATTCATGAAGATGGAAGTATCAAGTCTTCCTTTGCCAAGTTCATGAAGGATGAAGAGATGGACGCTTTGGTGAAGGCAATGGACGGACAGCCGGGAGATCTGTTATTATTTGCGGCTGACCGGGATAAGATCGTATTCTCCGTACTTGGAGCATTACGTTGCGAGCTGGCAGACCAGTTAGAGTTGGTAAGTAAGGATGATTATCGTTTCTTATGGGTAACGGAGTTCCCTGTATTTGAGTGGTCCGATGAAGAGAACCGCTATATGGCAATGCATCATCCATTTACCATGCCAATGGAAGAAGATCTTGACCTGTTAGATAGCGATATGGGTAAGGCAAGAGCCAAAGCATATGATATCGTTTTAAATGGTGTCGAGCTTGGTGGTGGTTCTGTCCGTATCCATCAGGACGATATTCAGGAGAAGATGTTCAAGCTTCTCGGAATCAGTGAAGAAGATGCACATGACCGTTTTGGATTCCTGTTGACAGCATTTAAGTATGGTGTACCACCACACGCAGGATTAGCATTTGGATTAGACCGTATGATCATGTTAATGACCGGAGCAGATTCTATCCGTGACGTGATCGCATTCCCGAAAGTAAAAGATGCTAGCTGTCTGATGAGTAATGCACCGGATAAGGTAGATGCCAAGCAGTTAGAGGAACTTTGTATTAAGGTAGAGATACCGGCAGAGGAATAAACAAAAGCGAGGGATTGTTTCGTAAGAAGCAATCCCTTTTCTAGATAATAGATTGTTTTTTTGAAAGGGAGGCATTACATGGAATTCAACAGTATAGAGAAAAAGGAAGAGGGAAAGTTCATTACCCGGTATGATATTACTTATACAACAGTAGATCATAAGAAGAAAGTATATGAGATGATCAGTCGGAATAAGAATTTAACAACGCAGGAAGAACTTTCCGATCATCCGGCAGATTCCGTTGTGCTCATCATGCATGATAAGACAGGGGAGCGATTGTTGTTAAATCGGGAATTCCGAATGGCGTGCGGAGACTTTGTATATAATTTTCCGGCGGGATTGATCGATCCGGGAGAAGAATTTATGGAAAGTGCAGCCAGAGAATTGCGGGAAGAGACAGGACTTACACTTGTACAGGTGAATGACATATTGGGTGAGAGTTTTTCTGCGATTGGTTTTTCGAATGAAAAGAATGTCTGTGTTGTTGGTGTTGCAGAAGGCGAATTTGCACCAAGTACTTCTACAGTGGAGGAGATAGAAGCACAATGGTACACAAAAGCGGAAGTTCGCAAGCTATTGAAGGAAGAATATTTTGCTGCCAGAACGCAAAGTTATTGTTATCTGTGGAGCAAAGAATAGAGATCAATAATTTCATATAAATAAAAAGAAGCGAAGGATTTACCTTCGCTTCTCTTAATGAGGGGGGAGAATTCGAGTACAACTTAATGTACTCATATGAAAAGTTCTTACGATGTATAGTATATTGGGAATGTGTGAACAAAACGTGAAGAAAATCTTTCAGTTTTGTGAAATTTGAATGGATATTATATAAAATACAAGAAGCGAAGGGTTTACCTTCGCTTCTTTAATGAGGGGGGAGAATTCGAGTACAACTTAATGTACTCATATGAAAAGTTCTTACAATACATAGTATATTCAGAAACTGTGAAAAAATCGTGTCCGAAATGTATAAGATTTGTGAATGATTTCTTAACTTTTACTTAAGAGAAGAGGTCGCAATTGCTGAATAAATTAGAAAATGCCGTCAATCCTATAAGTAACATGGAATTGGATTGGAGGCATTTTTGTGACAAAAAAAGCAAAGATCAGTTTTTTGATCGTAGTATGGAGTATTGTAGCGATACAAATGTATGTTAATTATGAACAACGCATTCGATTGAGGGAAGAAGCGGTAACAGCATTTTCTGTGGAACAGGACAAAGAACCGGAAGAGACCATTCATGGGTATGGAAAATTTGGAGATATGGAACTGACAGATGCAAATAAGAAAAAAATGTTAATAAATTTTGCGGATAAATTAGGAATTACGGATGGATATACTTTCCGGAATGGAACGGGAGATCATTTTACCAAAAAGATGTTGGTGAAAAAGGGAAAATATGCAACGGTTGAGTTGCAACTCATTAGTTTGGATCAGGACGGAGCGGAACCGGAACAATACATTGTGACCAATATAACAACCAGACAGGAAATGAAACCGGCAATTTCATTGTATCGGAAAGTAAAACGAATTTATGAGGAGATTGGTGTTGAGGCACAGGTTAGCATTGAGGTTGCAATGAAGCAGGCGGGAAATATTGCTTTAACAGGCAAAGAAAGTGTACCGGAGCAGATATTTGCGCTTGTAAAGGCAAAAAAAGTGGATGAAATAACAGAAAATAATATCTGTACAGTGTACGGTTATACATGGTTGGAAAAGGATTATTTGAAGTTGAACAATAAAAAAGTCAATATCCAGATCGTAATGTCATATGATGAAAAAGAGGATGAGACGTATATAAAGATAGGAGTTCCGCTTGTAAACACTTCTTATTAAACAACATATTTTGCTGACTGCAAAAATTTATAAAATATTTTTCAAAAATTTTTTCTGTTTTGCCATGGTTTGGCAAGGGTGCGTGATAAGCTTGATTCATAAACGATGTGAGACGGCCGTCACAGGATAATAAGAAAGGATTAAGGTGAAGAATATGAGAAAGATCAAGAGTGCAGTTGAGGATGTATGTGTATATGTGGTATGTGGAGTTTCATTTCTTGTTTTTTTAGGGGAAGTCCTGAATTGGATGATGTTTGTATAAATAGTTGCATTTTAACGGAAAACTGTTTATAATAACCTCGTTATGGCTATACTTAGGATAACAGGTGCATAACCGGATGCTCTTGTCTCAGGAACGACAGAGATTATGGTATATGCATAGGAAATTATAATTAGGAGGAATTACAATTATGGCACAGACAGTGAATAAAGATATGTTGATTGGTGAGATTATTACAATTGATCCGGGTAACGCAGCAATTTTGATGGCAAATGGGATGCATTGTCCGGGTTGCCCTGCTTCTCAGGCTGAGACATTAGAGGAAGCAGCACAGGTTCATGGAATGGATGTAGAGGTATTACTTCATGACATTAACGAGTACCTGGCAAAGAAAGACGCATAATATTTTAAGTCGCGGCATATAAGTAATCCCTTGGATAGAAGATTCTTTCCAAGGGATTTTTGTGTCTTGTAAATGTTTGTAATGCAATGCATTAAATGCTTGCTAAAGTACGAATTGCATCATCCTTAATGATCAATTTGAAATGCTCTGAGAAATAATATGGCATTGCATAATTTGCTTTTACTTTGGTTCCATATTCACTCAACAGATTGCATGCACGCTGATAATTTTCAATATTGTCTGACTGGTTATTCACGATCAGATAATAGTGGTTGTCAAATGGACTCTTATATAAAGAATTGGCATCTTTATAGATTGGAGCAACCATAGCGGCTGCTTTGCTGATATCGTTGATATTCTGGAAAGAGAAAATGCGGTATCCGGCAATCTTAGCCTGCTCTTTTTTCTTATCTTTGTTCTTATCAGACTTCTTTTTGTTGGAATTCTCTCTGATTGCAGCGGATAGTGGAACGAAGTTCGGATTCTTACCGGATTCGGTCTGTTTCTTTACTTGTTCAATATTCTCTACAATATCTGAGATTGTTTCTAATAAAGATTCCGGTGATGATATAAAACCGGTGTCTTCATCGTCGTCGGAATCAGAGTCATCGTTGTCATCATCAATTTCAATGTTAGCATATTTTGAAAAACGGGAGAAACGTGTATCCAGTTCTTCCGGATCATCTACCTTTGTTATAATTAAGATCAGACAATCAGGAGAGACAGGAATCGCTTCGATCATAAGAGGAATATCATTTACCTCAAATCCCAATTCGTCAGCAGCCTGTTCCATCATATCACGAAAAAGCTCTTTCGCTTTGTCGGTTCCATAAGCTAATTCGTTCAACATAAGCTCTCTGTCTGCTAAGTCTTCTTTGTTCAGTGTGCAGCGAATCTGATTCTCGCTTAGTCTTTCTAACTTCATAGAATCATCTCCTTTATATGTGGCAGATATGATATCTGCATAAACATGCAAAAATGTCTGGTTACAGAAGAAATCAGGGATTCTTTCTGTAGGTGTCCTAAACAATAGCATATTTTCAACAGAAATGCAACTTTCTTATAGTTTAGTATAGCATAATCTCAGTAAAAAATGATTAGATATTTATGGATTTCTATGAAAATACCGCTCTATTTAAGTGTATCACAAAATGTGATCAAGTAAAGTATCTGCGCAGGAGTTCATAAAAAAAACATAATTATGTACAAAAAAACATAAATGGTACAAATTTGTACATAAATGGTACTGAAATAGTCATAAATGGAACTATTTTGAACATTGAAAGTCATAAAATTACTTAGTATAGTATATGTAGAGTTTATGAATAGAGTTTAAAATACTTGATATATCCGGATGCTCTATCTCGAAGAATTCTAATATATAATATGCAGACTCCATGTTACATGTTATACACCACATTCGCACAATTTGGAGTCAGAAAGGAGGAGATGCAACAGAAGATACATATGTGATCATTCATTAATTGGGAAGAAAAAAGAGTGTGTCAAAGAAAATAAAAAGATATAGTTGACATTAAAATGCATAGAAATTCGTTCGAAACAAAAGAGAATGAAGGGCTGTCCGGAAAGGGCAGCCCGGATTTGATTAATATTAGAAGTTAGCGGAGATAACGGCAGGTACCGATAGCGATAGCGTAAGCAATCTGTTTTTGATAGTTTGGGTCGGTTAAGTTGGCTGTTTCCTCCGGATTAGAGAGAAAACCACATTCGATCAGGATCGAAGGAACCTGAGCGTTTTTTAATATATAATAAGAGGTGTTTGATTTTATCTGGCGGGTGTTGGAAGGGTCAAAGGCCAGCAGGGAATCCTGAACATATTGGGCGAAGTTTTTGTCTTCGTCACGACCTTCATAGTAGAAAGTTTGAGCGCCGTGTTGAATGGTATCGGGATAGCTGTTTTGGTGAATACTGATCATACAGGAAGCATTTTTTTTCTGAAGAAATTGGATTCGGTTGGATAGATCGGATTTCTTTTTGTTGGACACGGATTCATCATATAACCCCTGATCTGTCTCCCGTGTCATATATACGGTATAGTCCTCTGCAATCAGATAGTCTTTCAGATATCTGGCAATTGCAAGGTTGACGTCTTTTTCTTTTATCCCCTGTATGCCTACTTTCCCGGGATCAGAGCCACCATGTCCGACATCAATTACGATCGTGGTTTTATTCCGATGCAGGGCGACTACTTGCTTTGAAAGTTTGTGACAGAATGGGAAGACGGCGATAAGAAATAGCAGGAAACAACTATATATGAAAACATATTTTTTCATAGAAGAAATCCTTCCGGAAAATGATCTGGTTGTTTTACTTTATGATATAATGCAGTTGGTTATGCAGAAATCTTGCGAAGAATGTGAAAGTAATATATAATATGCAGCAAGGGTCAAAAGAGGATATATGGATACATACAGATTGTTATCTGCTAATATATGATTTCGGATTGCGGGAACAATATGTACATGACAGGATGTACTTGGAAGAAGGGAATATACATTGATAGAAGAGAATATTGATACAAAGATAGTGGATGTGACAACATGTGAGAATGACCGGGAGATGCTGGATCGCTCCTTATATGGAGCGGCACAATGTTTAAGAGCCGGAGGACTGGTTGCATTTCCAACAGAAACGGTATACGGTTTAGGTGCCGATGCACTGAATGAGATGGCAGCAAAGAGAATTTATGCTGCAAAAGGAAGACCGTCAGATAATCCATTGATCGTACACATTGCAGGGGTGCAGGATCTGGAGGTGCTTGGATATCCGAATGAGAAAGCATATGCGTTAGCGCAAGCTTTTTGGCCGGGACCATTGACAATTATATTGCCTAAGAAAGATATTGTACCGCATGGCACGACAGGAGGATTGGATACAGTTGCAATCCGGATGCCTTCCCATCCGGCAGCGCTTTCCCTGATTCGACAGTCTGGCGTATATGTGGCAGCTCCAAGTGCGAATACTTCCGGAAGACCATCACCCACAAAGGCAGAGCATGTTATAGAAGATATGAACGGAAAGATAGAATATATTATAGATGGCGGACCGGTTGGAATTGGTATTGAATCTACGATCATAGATGTAAGTGGGGATGTTCCGACTATCTTACGCCCGGGCTTTATTACCAAAAAGATGTTAGAGCAGATTATTGGAGAGGTGATCATAGACCCGGCACTGGAAAAACCAATGGAGAATTGTCATCCGAAGGCACCGGGAATGAAATATACACATTATGCGCCGAAAGGACAATTAAGTTTGGTAGAGGCAAGACATGTGGAAGAAGACGGAAGCCAACAGGCTGTGATCCGTAAGATCTGTGAGCTTGCAGATGAAAAAAGAGCAGAGGGATATACGGTGGGAATTATGGCACCGGAAGAGACACTGCCCTGTTATGAAGGACACGCAGATGCGTTAGTGTGCGTGGGCGCACGACATGAACGCAATACGGTTGCGGCAGGTTTATATGCAGCGTTGAGAGAATTTGATGCTGCCAATGCAGATTATATATATGCGGAGAGTTTTCGTGGAGATGGACTCTCGTATGCCATTATGAACCGTCTGTTAAAGGCGGCGGGACAACGGGTCATTCAGGTCGGGGATGATCCTGTATGAGAGAAAAAGCCAAATGATGTATGGTTTGTGGATAGAGAAAGGAGAACCAAAATGATAGCTTTAGGATGTGACCATGGTGGATATGCACTTATGCAGGAGGTTAAGAGACATTTAGAGGAAAGAGGACTGGAATATAAGGATTTCGGCTGTTATTCGGAGGAATCCGTTGATTATCCGGTATATGCGAAAAAGGCAGCAGAGGCGGTTGCTAAGGGGGATTGTGAGAAGGGAATCTTAATATGCGGAACCGGAATTGGAATTTCAATCGCAGCGAATAAGGTAAAGGGAATCCGTGCAGCACTCTGTCATGACTGTTTTAGTGCACAGGCTACGAGAGAGCACAATAATGCGAATATGCTTGCAATGGGAGCAAGAGTAATTGGTCCGGGACTTGCACTTATGATTGTCGATACATTTTTGGATACACCATTTTCAAATGATGAAAGACATGTTCGCCGGATCGGTATGATAGAGGAGTAATTTCTATGAAGATGTTAGCATTGATCAGCCAGCTTGCAATTGCAATGCTTACAGCAATCTTAATCAGTGGCGGGATTGGTTACGCAATCGATGCCCATTTCCACACGAATTGTTTTGTATTTTTTCTGATATTAGGAGTGGCAGGCGGATATAAGGCCTGCTACAACATTATCTGTAAATTTTTAGGAAAGAAGAGTCTGTTTCATGACAAATAGTTCAAGATATTTTTGCAATAAGGAATGTGAATATTTTCCGTGCCATCCGGGGGCAGATCCGGAGCACTTCAACTGTTTGTTCTGTTATTGTCCGATGAATCCTTTTCCGGACTGTTTGGGACATCCGGAATATATCGTCTTAGCAGATGGAAGCAAGATAAAAGATTGTACGAATTGTCTGTTTCCACATGATCCGGATCATTATGATCAGATTATGCAGTTTTTACGGGACGATCATACGATTTGACTGGATATATGTCTCGTTTGTGTAATCTGATTTTCTTATCAAAGTCTGTTTTTTTCATTTTTATTTTCAAAAAACCATCATCCGTATTGTAACAAAAATGTAATATTTTCGACTCGTTTTCTTTACGAAATATGCGGAAAATAGCTGAAAAATGCCGATCTGCTCACGGATAGGTTGACATAATCAGAAAATAGGGTTGACATAACGATAAAATTATGTAATAATTGTTACAAAATTGTTACAAACTATTTGCAAAAATTAATTCTTGCTGAATATAATTGTAACAAATATTAAGTAAAGGAGACGGAGTAATCCGGAGGAATTATGAGTTTTAAAAAATTAGTAACCGTAATTGCAGCGGCATTTGCATTATGTATTTTATTTCAATTACCGTGTCAGGCTGCAACCAAAGCTACTACCAAAGAAAAAAAGGTAAATGAATATACAAAAAGCGAACTGCGGTATATGACGGGCATTATCTATTGCGAAGCAAGAGGCGAGTGTTACGCAGGACAGAAAGCAGTTGGTATTGTTGTAATGAACCGTAAGAGAAGTGATGAGTTCCCGGATAGTGTGAAAGAAGTTATATACCAGAGAGGACAGTTTTCACCGGTGCGGAATGGCAGCATGAGCAAGGCATTGCGTTTGTATGACAAACAGAACAAATCAGGCAAGATGACGAAGACTATGAAGACTTGCCGTAAGGCAGCAATTGAGGCATTGAAAGGTTCTACGACAGTGAAAGTCAAAGGGAAGAAAAAAGAAATGAAGAAATATCTGTTCTTTTCGCAAAGAATCAGCAATGCGAAATATACATTAGGAGGACATCAGTTCAAATAAAATGTGTGTGCAAAAGAGACGGAGTTTTAACGATCCTATTCGTTAAGACTCCGTCTCTTTTCTACGTTCTAATGGCGTGTGGACATTCATATAGTAGAGAGAAGAGTTTGTAGAGGAGGTACCATGAGGAAACGGCTTCGTTTTGTATCGATTGCAGTGTTTGGATTCTGTTTTTTAGTGGCTGTGCTTACCGGCTGTCAAATGGTGAAAAGTGATTCCGGAAAAATAAAGGATTTAGATTATACGGTATGTGATGAGAGTAAACTTCCGGAAGAATTGAATAAAATCATAGAAGATAAGAGAAAGGAACCATTTAAACTGACCTATCGGACAAAAGATTATCTGTATATCGTGGTGGGGTATGGAGCACAGGACCGGACAGATCTGCAGGTTGTAATGACGGATTTATATCTGACCCCAAATGCCATCTATGTCAATACAGATCTGACCTCGAAAGAGCGTACAACCTTGGACGGCCAGAAAGTGACATACCCATATATTGCGGTCAAATGTGAACTTTATGATGTGCAGGTCAATTTTCAATAAGAAGAACAGAATTTGCATTTCAGATAATCGGCATATTTTACATTGTGTGAACATATAATGGGAAATAGAGGATGTAATGCATACAAATAATAGGAGGGTATATGGAATTCAATAAGAAAGAAATTGAGAACTATGCATGGAAAACAAAGAATATCATGCAATTTACAATAGATGATGCGATCAATATTCCGGAGAACCTGTTGGATGTGGAGCGATTGGTTCTGGTAAAGGGGAATGTAGTTGTCGAAGAGACACAGGCAATGGTTGACCGTTTTCAGGTGAAAGGAATGTTACACTATCAGATCCTATATAGTGGAAATAAGGAAAGCAGTGTGTTTGACAGCTTAGACGGAAAGGTACCATTTATTGAATATATTAATGCAGATGGAACGAAAGAGACGGATTACATAGAAGTGCACGCCTGTTTAAATGATCTGACGGTTACGATGCTGCACTCCCGGAAAATTAACTTAAAAGCATTGATCGGTCTGGACTATCAGGTGAAAGAGAAAGAGCAGTTTGAGGCTGTATGCGAAGTGTCTGATGAGGACGGAACGGAAGTTCTAAGCAAAAATTATTCGATGATGTGCCTGCATTTACAGGAGACAAAAAAGGCACAAGTGTCAGAAACGGTAGAAATTCCGGCGAATAAACCGGATATATATCAGGTTATCTGGAAGAGTCTTTCGGTAACAGGAGTTCAGATGAAATCAGCAGACGGATATGTGTTAGCGAGTGGTAATCTGAATCTGTTCCTTATATACACTGCAGAGGAGGAAGAAATGCCGATACAGTATTTTACGGTGGAGGTACCATTTGAACAACGGATAGAGGCTCCGTTAGCAAATGAGGATATGATTTCGGGAAGTGTGTTAAGTCTGGATCAATATCATATTACGGTTATGCAGGATGAACGGGGACATGACAGAGTCGTTGAGTTAAATACAGAATTTACGGTGGAATTGAAGCTATATGGCACAGAAGATCTGCAACTGGTAAGGGATGCATATTCCACCCGGGTGGACATTACGCCTCAGTATCGGAGTTTTGTTTTACAACATTTGCTTGTACGTAATTGTGCAAAAGCAAAAGTGTCGGATACATTGACAATGCCCAAACAACAGAGCATTTTACAGATCTGTAATGTGGAAGGATCGGTATCTGTTGATGAAACACAGCCAACGGCAAAGGGTATTATGGTAGAAGGTGTGGTTGGAACGCAGATCACATATCTGAACAAGGCTGAAAATGGAATGTTATCTTCAGTTAATTTTGATATTCCATTCTCTTATGAGATTGAAGTGCAGGGGATGGGAGAGGGGGTTACCTATTCCATTATGCCATTCTTAGATCAGATTCATGCTATACAGATGGGAGAAAATGAGATCGAGGTAAAGGCAGAGGTGTCTCTTGAGGTGCTGGCATTTACCAACGAACGTGCCAGAGCAGTGCTGGATCTTCAGGTGCAGCCGATTGATCAGAAAAGAAAAAGAGAACTGCCAAGCGTGACGGGATATGTTGTGAAAAAAGAAGATACACTGTGGAGTATTGCCAAGAATTATTATACAACGATTGAGAACATAAAAGCATATAATGAATTGGAATCGGATACATTAGAACCGGGAGAGAGACTCGTAATCCTAAAAGATGCATAAAGATATACCAGCATGGTTACAGAATGGATACAATCTGTAATTCCGGGTGGAAAGATAGATCCACATATTCACCATTTACAAGAAGGCCGGGGCGGGAAGCCCTGGTCTTGTTCGTTAGGATGATCTCCCCCTGACGACCATCGTTGAGCAATACGGTATTATGGAGATAAGTGTCAGAGATACCCTGTAAAAAAGGAACAAGATATTTGGGATCGTAAAGGACATAACCATCGTCCTCGTACATCCGAATCACATCAAATGGGCAGATTCCCTGATGATAACAGCGGTTAGCAGTCATGGCCTCATAAATGTCCACAATGGTGATCAGTTTGGCAAGTTCATTGATCTTAGGACCTTTCAGACCGATCGGATAGCCACTGCCATCGCATTTTTCATGGTGCATTAGTGCAACCTGGGCAATATTTTCATCTACTTTTTTGGATTGCAATAAGCGATAGCCCTTATAAGGATGCTGCTTAATGATGTCAAATTCTTCCTTGGTCAGACGACCCGGTTTTTTGATGATTTCTGCGGGAATCAAAACCTTGCCGATATCATGCAGCAGACCGGCGACCGTTAAGATCTTCAGTTGGTTTTCGTCGTAATGCAGCCAGCGTCCGAATATATTTGCCAGCAGGGCAACATTTAGAGAATGGGCATACGTTGCATCATCAAAATAACGGATATTGCTCAAAATATCCATTAATTCATATGTATTTGTCTGACTTTCCATGATCTCTTCCGCAGACCGAAACATATCATCTAAGTTGATGTCTACATTGCGTCGGGCGATATCATTTAACTGCGTCTGGAATGTTTCGGTTGTTTCATGGAAAGATTGCTCGAATTTCTTGAAATGCTCGCTCTGGCGTAATTTCTCTGAGTGGGTAGGAACTGAAATCGGTTCAGAAACGGTCTTGACAGATGCATCTTTACCATAAACGGCAATGGAAACAACGGAAGAATAACGAAGGATATTCATTACTTCATTGTTGATTACCGTACCCTTTGGAATGAGGAGCTGTTCGCCTTTGTATACGTCTTCGGCAATGGTCATTCCGAGTGAAACGCGATGCATCATGATCTGAACGATATTCATAGACAACCCTCCTCTGCTAATTATTGATTAAACTTATTAATATTATAAAAAAATGGGGGTGTAAAGTCAATCAGTTCTTGACCTGTAGGAATATATGGAGTATGATAGACGAGTATCGCAGATACAGTTAATTGCAAAAGAACTTCTCTTATTCAGAGTGGTGGAGTCAGAAGGGACTACGAAGCCACGGCAACCCCATTGTTATTTGGAAGGTGCCGGCCTGAAGCGAGTTGAGATACTCGGTCAATAAGAGGATTTGAATATAGTGAGCACATAAACTTCAAATCCTCGCGGATTTGAAGTTTTTTTGTAGGATAATCTTATAAGAAATGCAAAGCATTTCTTATAGATCGAAAAATATACTTGCAGAGGGCAAGCTTGCTTGCATCCTGCAAGTGTACTTTTTTGATCTGTAGGATGTTTCATCCGTTATAAGATTGTCCGGAAAAGGAGCTTCATAATCCAACGTTAAGGATTATGAAGGAGATGTAGCGAGCGCACAACACCGAGTAAGCTTGTCTTACGAGGTGAACACCCCATATCAACATGGTATTCGTATGTGCGCAAATCAACCCAGTTTTATTTCAATCAGGAGGAACCATATATTATGGAGAAATTAATTTTCACATCCGAGTCCGTAACCGAAGGACATCCGGATAAGATCTGTGACCAGATCTCAGACGCCGTATTAGATGCATTGATGGCACAGGACCCAAACAGCCGTGTCGCTTGTGAGACAGCCATTACAACAGGTCTTGTATTAGTAATGGGAGAGATCTCTACAAAAGGATATGTAGATATTCAGAAGATCGTTCGTGAGACGATCCGTGAGATCGGTTATGACCGTGCAAAATACGGATTTGACTGTGATACATGCGGTGTTATCACAGCAATTGATGAGCAGTCAAGCGATATTGCCATGGGTGTAGATAAGGCATTAGAAGCAAAAGAGAATTTAATGAGTGATGAAGATATCGAGGCAATTGGTGCAGGAGATCAGGGTATGATGTTCGGTTTTGCATCAAATGAGACAGAAGAGTATATGCCATATCCAATCAGTCTTGCACATAAATTAGCAAGAAAATTGACAGAGGTTCGTAAGAATGGAACACTTCCTTATCTTCGTCCGGATGGAAAAACACAGGTTTCTGTAGAATATGATGAGAATGGTAAGCCGTTCCGTCTTGAGGCAGTTGTATTGTCAACCCAGCATGACGCAGAGGTATCTCAGGAGCAGATTCATGAGGATATTAAGAAGTATGTATTTGATGAGATCCTTCCGGCAGATATGGTAGATGAGAACACCAAGTTCTTTATTAATCCAACCGGACGTTTCGTAATCGGTGGCCCGAATGGCGACTCTGGTCTTACCGGACGTAAGATCATTGTAGACACTTATGGTGGATATGCCCGTCACGGTGGTGGAGCATTTTCCGGTAAGGACTGTACAAAGGTAGACCGTTCCGCTGCATATGCTGCAAGATATGTTGCAAAGAATATTGTAGCAGCAGGATTAGCTGATAAATGTGAGATTCAGTTGTCTTATGCGATTGGTGTGGCACAGCCAACTTCTGTTCGTGTAGATACATTTGGAACAAGCAAACTGACAGAGGAAGAGTTGGTAGGTATTGTACGGAAACATTTTGATCTTCGCCCGGCAGGCATTATCAAGATGTTAGATCTTCGCCGTCCAATCTACAAACAGACCGCTGCATATGGTCATTTTGGACGTACAGATCTGGATTTGCCATGGGAGAAATTAGACATGGCAGATACATTAAAGCAGTATGCATAATACCGGATGTGGTTGTAATCGTACAATAGATATCACAACGTTTTATTGATGATGTTCATAAAAGAAAAGGCGTTAAGTAATTAATACTTAGCGCCTTTTTCTGACATATCCCTATGATCCAAAAATGTCTGATATCTTTTATTCAGTACGTTCCTTTCCCCAGAAGAAGAGTGCAACCGTTCCCGGTCCGGTATGACTTCCGATAACGGTTCCGATATTGTTGATCTCTACTTTACCGTCCAGATTCGGGAATTTAGATTCAATGAGATCGGCAACAGCGCGTGCGTCTTCATAACATGCGGACTGGCTGATGTAGCATTTGCCATCGTAATTAAGACCGTCTCTTGCTAATTCCTCCATCTTGCCAACAATTGCTTTGATGACTTTCTTCTTAGAACGAACCTTCTCACGGACGATCAATTTACCCTCGTTATTTACATTCATCAATGGGCAGATATTTAACATGTTACCAATGGTTCCGGCTGTCTTAGAAATACGACCGCCGCGGATAAAGAATGTAAGATCGCCGGAAAAGAACCAGTGATTCAGATTCAAAAGGTGTTCCGTTGCCCAATCTTTCAAAGCGTCAATATCCAGTCCTTCATCCCGTTTAGTTGCAAGCTCGTCCATTAAAAGCCCGTAACCGGAAGATGCTGCCAAAGAATCGATCATGTAGATCTTGCGGTCCGGAAATTCTTCTAATAACATGTCTCTGGCAATGCATGCAGAGTTGTATACACCGGAAATACCGGAAGACAGGGTGAAATGCAGAATGTCTTTTCCCTCCTGTAAAAATGGGCGGAAATAATCCACAAATTCATCTGCGTTGACCTGTGAAGTCTTGGTCATGGCACCATCAGCCATCTTCTGATAGAATTCCGGAAACGGAATGGATTGTCCAAGATCGTCCGGATAAGTAATATCATCCAACATAAAATGAAAACATATATAGTGAATATCTCTCTGTTCAAAATGTTCTTTGGATAAGTCTGCTGTAGAACAGCAGGAAAGAATATAATCGCTCATAAAAACCTCCCTTGTGTAAACATACATATAATTATATGCAATATATAAAACAATTATAACATATCTGAAATGCAGATACTAGAAGTTTCTATGTCCAAGGTATAAGTTTAAGAAGCAGTTTGGTCAGGAAAGATGGAAATTACTTAATATAGAATCCAATTCCCGCACAAAAAGATGGATATACGTTGTCAACAATGATACAATCATGTTAAGTTATCAGATAGCACTTGTACGGAAACATACATTGTTATTTGCGTCTGACTATTGTACCGCGTGCAGACTAATGTAGATTAAGACGGGGGGGAATTATATTATGAGGAAGATAATCGGGATTATTCTGGAAATATTGTTTATATGGATGTGTGTAATTCCTGTATGTGCACAGGATGGGGGATGCGTTATTGTCAAAGACCGGGCTTTCTTTTATCAGGAGATCTCGAAGCAGATCCTGTCACACCAGAAAAGTAAGGTGTATATTACGGATGTAGGATCGCTTGGAAATGATCTGGATGAATTATTAAAGGGGTATTATTATCATTATGATGCGGACAATCCCACTGCAAGTGGAAGTTATCTGTGTTACTACATGGAGAGTTGGAAGGTAGAGTACTATAAAGGCGGTAGATACGGAGACGGACATAACTGTAAGATGGAGGTTATAATATCTTATAATTATCCAAAGAACGAAACAGATATCTATTTAAAAAAAATGAAAGAGCTTGCCGCAAGCCTTAAGAAGGATACAGATTATAAGAGTGTTAAAGCGGTACACGATTATCTTATCAAGAATTATGAGTATGATCACAGCATGGTGAACCGGTCAGATTATGATGGATATATGACCGGGAAAATGGTATGCCAGGGATATTGTACAGCAGCATTTTATCTGTTGTCGGAGATGGGGATACCAGCAAGGGTTGTATTGGGATCATCCGAGGATTACCAGAAGGATACCGATCATGCGTGGAATGTGGTCCGGGTAGATGGTAAATGGTACAATATGGATGTCACATGGGATGACGGCGGCTGGCTGCCGGATTATACCTTCTTTTTGAAGAGTGATGCAGATTTTTACCAGCATACGAGAGAGGGATATTATGACTATGACAAGGATATGGCATTGTCTTCTTATCCGGTAAGAGATCCGAAACGGACGATTAGCGGATGTATTATTTTTCTTGTGATCATAATAGATGCAGGCATGATAATCAGGAGAAAGAGACGGCAACAAGAGGAATAGAACGATGAAAAGTATCCAACATTAAGAAAAAGCAGGTCTTTTGAGGAAAAAGGACTTGCTTTTTTTGAATTTATTTATACAATAATAAGTAAGTGTGCATATTTGTCGGTGGACAGTAGATGCATACGATACGAAGCAATTGTAGTAGATCGGGTGAGAAATTACCTGAAGTTAGGAGAGTATCATGAACAAATTAGAGCTTCAGAAGAAAGCAAATCAGCTTAGAAAGCACATTGTGACTTCTTTGCATGCTGCGAAATGTGGACATCCGGGTGGATCGTTATCTGCAGCAGACATTATTACGTATTTGTATTTTGAGGAGATGAATGTAGATCCTAAGAATCCGAAGAAGGAAGACAGGGATCGTTTTGTATTGTCAAAGGGACATGTGGCACCGGCATTATATGGTGCACTTGCCATGAAGGGATATTTTCCGGAGGAAGAGCTTTTGAAACTTCGTAAGACCGGACAGATGTTACAGGGACATCCGGATATGAAAGGAACTCCCGGAATAGATATGTCGGCAGGTTCTTTAGGACAGGGTATTTCGGTTGCTGTTGGTATGGCATTATCAGCGAAGCTTTCTAATGAGGATTATCGTGTATATACATTATTAGGAGATGGAGAGATTCAGGAAGGTCAGGTCTGGGAGGCTTCTATGTTTGCGGGACATCGCAAACTGGACAATCTCGTTGTAATCGTAGACAACAATAATTTGCAGATTGACGGAAGCATTGAGGATGTATGTTCTCCTTATCCGATCGCAGACAAGTTCAAAGCATTTAATTTCCATGTAATTGAGATAGATGGCCATGATTTTGATGCGATCGAGGCAGCATTTAAAGAGGCAAAACAGACAAAGGGTATGCCGACTGCAATTATCGCAAAGACGATCAAAGGAAAGGGTGTTTCCTTCATGGAGAACCAGGCTTCATGGCATGGTGCAGCACCAAATGATGAACAGTATGCAGTAGCAATGGAAGATTTGGAAAAGGAGGCAGCCACATTATGTCAGAAGTAAAGAAGATTGCAACTCGTGAGAGTTACGGAAATGCTTTAGTAGAACTTGGAAGAGAGCATGACAATGTTGTTGTATTGGATGCTGATCTTGCAGCAGCAACCAAGACGGGGATTTTTAAGAAAGAATTTCCGGAAAGACACATCGATTGCGGTATTGCTGAGTGTAATATGATTGGAATTGCCGGCGGTCTTTCTTTGACAGGCAAGGTTCCTTTTGCAAGCAGTTTTGCAATGTTTGCAGCGGGACGTGCGTTTGAACAGGTTCGTAATACGGTTGGTTATCCCAAATTAAATGTAAAGATTGGTGCAACTCATGCAGGAATCTCTGTTGGGGAGGATGGTGCAACACATCAGTGTAATGAAGATATTGCGTTGATGAGAACAATCCCGAATATGGTAATCATTAATCCGGCGGATGATGTAGAAGCAAGGGCGGCTGTCAAAGCTGCATATGAACATGTAGGTCCCGTTTACCTTCGTTTTGGAAGACTTGCAGCACCGGTGATCAATGATAATCCGGAATATAAGTTTGAATTGGGAAAAGGTGTGACATTGCGGGAAGGCAAAGATATTACAATTGTTGCGACAGGATTGGAAGTATCCTTTGCATTAGAAGCAGCACAAATGTTGGAAAAGGATGGAATTGATGCGAGAGTAATCAATATTCATACGATCAAACCAATTGACGAAGAGATCATTGTAAAGGCTGCAAAGGAGACAAAGAAGATCTTTACAGTAGAAGAACATTCTATTATTGGTGGTTTGGGATCGGCAGTATGTGACGTTGTTTGTGAGAAACAGCCTGCACCGGTATACAAGATCGGAATGAGAGATCGTTTTGGAGAGTCAGGACCGGCAATGGAACTTCTTCACAAATATGAATTGGATGCAGAAGGCATTTACAATCAGATCAAAGCGAATATGTAAAAGAGCATAAAAAGGACGGATACAGGTTGTATCCGTCCTTTTTACTTTACAGGAAAGTTCGTCGCAGGCGCAAAAAAGAGCCGCAGGCGACGTTTTGTTTTTAGACGATTTCGAGGATCGTGTTGACTACATTATCGTTCTGCTCTGGTTTCATGAAACAGAAACGGATGTATTTGTCACCTAATCCCTCGTAATCGGTACAATCGCGGATCATATAACCACGCTTGATGCAGTAATCGAATACATCGGATGCAGTCTGATCTTCTTTGAGCAGTTTGATCAATACGAAATTGGCTTCCGGCTTGAAGACCTTGATCGTTTTCCTGCTGCAAAGTGCGGAATAGATCAGGTTTCGTTCGGTCTGGATCAGACTCTTTGTAAGATTGATGTAATGGTCATCGGAAAACATGACACCGGCAACGGAGGCATATACGTTGATATTCCAAGGAGTCTTTTCGTTGGTGGTCTCTTCCAAAAAGTCTTCGTTGTTGGTGATCGCATAACCGAGGCGGAGACCAGGGGATGCAAAGAATTTGGAAACACTTCGCAACACGATAAGATTGTCATATTTTTTGGTAAGTGCAATAGAGGAAATTAAGTGGACATCTTTTACAAATTCCACATAAGTCTCATCTACCATGACAAAGATATTAAGTTCTAAACACCGTTCAAGGATCATGTCCATCTGATCTTTGGTGATCACTTTGCTGGTTGGATTATTCGGATTACAGATGATCAGAAGATCAATGGATTCATGGAGTGCCTTTAAGAACATATCCACATCCAGTTCAAAATCATCTAAGTTCTTTAACATGTAAGTAGAAATCTCACTTCCTGCAAGCTGTGCAGCACGTCCATATTCGGAATAGGTCGGTCCGATGATCATAGTCTGCTTAGGAGCAAGTGTCTTAATTGTCAAGTCGATCAATTCGGATGTTCCGTTTCCTAAAATGATCTTATCCGGATCTGCACTGCAATAGTTGGAAATTGCTTCCCGCAGACTGGCGTAATCGCGATCCGGGTATGCTTTGATGGCATCCACGTTGTCGATCAGTGCCTGTCTGGCAACCGGAGAGATGCCGAGCGGATTGACATTCGAAGCATAAGGAATGATGGATTCCTGATCTATATGATAACGTTTTGCAATGACTTCGAGGTCACTGCCGTGAAAGGATTGTGCTACCTTGCCCATAAAATTAACCTTCTTTCTATTTGTTCTTTTCTTATCAAATGAAATTTGGTATAATTATAACATTGAACCCTACGAAACATCAAGAGAAATAAGGAAATACCAATGAAGAGCAAAGTTGAACAGTATGCGAAAGGTGATTTCTATGTAGAATATCCGGAGATCCATCTTTCGAAGAAGTATTTACAATTGAAGATAGAAGCAGGAAGCGTATATCAGGGAAGCATTCAGGTTACATCCGGTAATGATGTGGCAATGAAGATGATGGTCTATGATGACGCTTATTTATTGTGCCTTTCCGATCATAGTCTGGTTGGTAAAAAAGGGGAGATTTCATTTTCTTTTGATGCAACGTGCAGGAAAAGAGGAAGTGTCTACGACGGTACTATTCGGTTAATTGGGAACGGAACGGAGATTACAGTTCCTTACAACATTGAGATTGTGGCACCATTTATTGATGTAAATGGAATTGCACTGGAAGATCTGATGAAATTCTCGGCATTGGCGGAGACAAACTGGGAAAAGGCACTTCAGATATTTTATTCCGAAGAATTTGCAAGAACTTTGTTAGCAGGTCAGGAAGAATACTTAGAGGCATATAGAAGTCTCAGGGATTCTGTGGATAAGAATCAGGCGTTGGAAGAATTTCTGGTATACATTCATAAGAAACGGGCACTTATGTTACAGGTGGAACATGATCGGTTTCAGTTCCGTTTTCCGAAGATGCGGGAAGATCATGAGCTGGTTCTGCGCAAGAATACATGGGGATATTGCAAGATGCATGTGCGGACGGATGCACGATTCATTACGATTCATCAGGAATCCGTGTGCAGTATGGATTTTCAGGATGACCGGTTTGCAGTTTCTTATTCTTTAGATCCGGAACAGTTAGATGAAGATAAACAGGCACAGGGACAGATTATCATTGAGAATACATATCAGAAGATTGTTGTTAATGTGATTGTCAAAGAGGCGGAAGAAGGTTCCCGTGTATTAGTACATAGAGATCATGACCGGCGGCTTAAGAAGTTAGAGGTTGCGGCTGTGGTGCATAATTATGTAGATTATCGGATTGGGCTGATGTCGATTGAACAATTCATTGAAAAGACACGGCAATCACTGCACAAGCTGATCTCCTTTGAACCGGAGACGGGTATATATAAGTTAGGATTGCTGCACATGTGTATTCTTGCCGGGCAGGAAGAGACTGCCAGACAGGAGATCCGGCGTATGGAAGCGGATATGGATAAGACGGTGGAGGGCAGACGCGAACATTGCTATTATCTGTATCTGAAGGCATTGTTGTCCAAGGAGGCACGGCAGATCGTAAGAGCCTGTGAAGAGATTGAACAGGCGCTGTCGACAGAGAAAGATAAACTGTTCTATTTCTGGCTTTTGATCTATTTAGATGAGCGTTATCAAAAGGATAAACAGTGGTTGTTTAGTCAGATAGAAGGACTCTATCTGGGAGGCTACAATAGTCCGGTTCTTGCAATTGAAGTATGCGATCTGTTGAATCAGGATCCGTTACTTCTTAAAAAATTATCTGCGGTTGAGATTGCGGCAATCCGGTTTGGACTTCGCAATCATTATCTCAGCAAAGAGGCAGAAGAAGAATTCATACAACTGGCAGGTAGAGAGCGGGATTTCCGGTCACAGGTGTTTGCCCTGCTTTGTACAATATATGAATTTACAAATCGACCGGAGATCATTCGGATCATTTGCAGTATGCTGATCCGTGGAGGTAAGGTAGAACAACGCTATCATAAGTATTATCTCGAAGGAATCAAATGTGGGTACAAGCTGGTAGGAATTCAGGAGAATTATCTGCACAGTATGGATAAGAGCCGGTATGATGTGATCCCGGATTCTGTATTGCGGTATTTTAATTATAAGAGCAGTCTGACGGATGCAGAGTATGCGTACCTCTATGCCAATGTGATCCAGAATAAGAGAAGATATCTTGGTCAGTATGAGGAGTACCTTCCGAATATGATGGCATTTATGGAAGGGCAGATCGTAAAGGGCAACATGAGTGATGATCTAAGCGTTATATACGGAGAGTTTTTAAGACCGCAGGCGGTCACAGCTCATTTTGCGGCAAGTCTGGTAAATGTGATATTCAAACGCAAATTAGTGGTGGCAAATGATAATATTACAGGAGTTGTGATCTCTCACAAGGAATTAGAAAAGGAGCAGTGGGTTCCGGTTGTCAACCATGTTGCTTATGTGGATATGATTACGGAATCAGCGGTAGTTTCGTTAGTAGACAGCAATCATAACCGGTATATTAGTACGATACCATACAAATTGCAGAAATTAGTAGATGAGTCAGAGTATATGGAGATCCTCGGAATGTACGCAGGGGATGACTATCGGTATGTTCTGTATCGATATGATGAATGGAAGGCATATGATGCGACGAATGCAAAAGAAGTCAATATTGCAAGAGATCTGTTAGCATTTAAGGAGATCAGCGAAGAGACCAAACAGCAGGCGATTTACGGAATTGTCCGTTATTATAGAGAACATCTGGATATGGATATTCTGCGCAGTTATCTGGACCGTGTGGACATGGATTATGTACTGCCGGCAGATGGTGTGGAATATATGAATTATCTGATCATGTGTGGTTTATATGATAAAGCATATGCAGCGGTGAAAAGGTTCGGTTATCAGGAGGTAATGCCGGAGAATCTGGCACTACTGGTTAGTGCAATGAAAGAATTTTCACAGTATGCAAAGGAAGAGACGTTGATCTCGGTTGCGAATTACCTGTATCGCATGGGACAGGATACCGTGGATGTGTTAGGTTATCTGATCGATTATTATCAGGGCGGCGTGCAGGACATGTTAAAATTATGGAAACGTGCCAGCAGCCGTTTGACCCGGTTAGATCTTTTTGAAGAGAATATTCTTTGTGAAACGTTATATACGGAACAATGGCACAAGGATGTATTCCGGGTATTTGAATCGTATCTTCGTAAGAAACGAAGAGGTATGGTGATCAAAGCATTTTTCAAACGGGCAGCATTTGCTTATCTGGTGGAAGATGATGATATACCGGCCGTATTTTTTGATGATCTGTATGAGCAAATGGTGACAGAGGAATTAAAAGATGATATGTGCCAGGCGGCAATGCTTTTGTTCCTCAGCAAAAAGCCCAAATTAGAACAGCAGGAGATTACATGGATTAAAGCACAGGTTGAATATTTTGTGAAACGCGGTATATTGCTTCCGTTTTTCCGCAGCTTTAAGAAATACATGCATTTACCGAAAGATCTGTTCATGATGACATATGTGGTAACAAAGGATAAGGCAGGCAGACAGATTTCATTCCGTTACGGTATTCAATCCGGTGTCGACAAACCGGATTGTAACAAAGAGGCACGCATGATGGAAGTTGTACAGGGATATTATTTGAAGGAATTTGTTCTGTTCCATGGAGAGAACTTACTATATGAAATGCCGGAACGAAACACCAAACAGACAAAGGTGTATGAGAGTCAGGCGATGAAAGCGAAGGGCGAGACAGAGGAGTATGAGAACCGGTTTGAGATGCTCAATTCGATGTTACTCAATCAGGAGATTGGAGAGAACCAGATGCTCATTGATAAGATTGATAAATATTTGAAACTGTCTACCATTATAGAAGAAAATTTGGAGATTATGGAGTAGGAAGATCCCACAGTTGACGAGAGTTGGCTGTGGGATTTTTTAGATATATATTAGAAACATGCATTTCCGGATTATATTATAATGTGATTTGTGGAGGAAATGTATGATGTCGAAATATAAGAATACAGCTATCAGGAGATTTATACAATCTGATAGTGCGTTTGTTCTACCGGGAATGATAGGTGTTCTGGTGTTTATTTTAATTCCGCTATTAGATGTAGTGAGAAGGTCTTTCGTAAATGCAGGGCATCTCGGATTTAATAATTATAGAATCGTTTTATTCAATTCTGCTTTTCAATTGGCATTTCGTAATACAGTTCGATTTGAAATCGTTGCGTTACCGGTATTATTCGTGTTGTCTTTGCTGATTGCAGTTGTTGTAAAGAATATGAATAATAAATATATTACATTTGCTTTTTTGATTCCAATGGCATTACCCTCTAATTCTGTTGCAATTATATGGAAAATTCTATTTGATGATCATGGGGTTGTAAATGGGATTCTGGTAAATGTGTTACATAGGAATGCCATCGGATTTTTTAGAGGAAATGCTGTTTTTTGGCTGTTGGTTATTACATTTTTGTGGAAGAATCTGGGATATAATATGTTGTTATGGTTGGCGGGATTATATATGTTTCCGCCGGAAGTTTGTGAGGCAGCTGAAATAGACGGTGCAAATAATTTTGTTATATTTACAAGAGTGGTCATGCCTAATCTTAAAGGCACGATTTTTACAGTATGCATGTTATCGCTAATGAATTCTTTTAAAATATTCCGTGAAGTGTATTTAATTGCTGGAAATTATCCGGATGACAGCATTTATTTATTGCAGCATCTTTTTAATAATTGGTTTAGTAAACTGGAGATTGGGAAAATAGCGTCTGCGGCGTGTATGACGGCAATCCAGTTTTTTTTAGTATTACTATGTTTGAGATGGATTATATTGAGGGAAACCAAATGCAGAAGGAGAACAAAGTGAAACGGATAGGATTGAAAATCATTATTTATGGAATGGTATTTCTATATATTCTTCCGGTTATTCTTGTGTTTACAGGAGTATTTATGGGAGATGCGGAATTAAATGATGTTTTGGGGGCTGTTGTACAGGAAAGCAGTCAATATGCGACATGGCATTTAATCCCATTATATCCTACGGGAGAAAATATATTGCGTGTTCTGTTGGATACACCGGAATATTTTGTATTATTTTGGAATTCCGTTAAAGTTGTAAGTTGCATCATCGTAGGACAGTTTGTATTTGCAATCCCGGCAGCATGGATTTTGGCAAGAAACCATTCCCGTATATGTAAGGGCATTCTGTTGGTGTACATGTTTTGTATGTTACTGCCGTTTCAGGTGACGATGTTATCGCAATATATTGTCTTGAAGCAGGCTGCATTAATCAACACACATGGAGCATTAATTCTTCCGTTGGTATTTTCAACGTTTCCTATATTCATAATCTATAATTCTTTTGAACAAATACCGCAGGCAGCTATTGATGCAGCCTGTATTGATGGTGCAGACAAATGGACAATATACTGGTATATTGCAATTCCTTTGGCAAAGAAAGGGATTTTTGCAGCGGGAATATTAGGCTTTTTCGAATATTGGAATATGGTGGAACAGGTTGCCGTTTTTATTACAGACAAAAAATTATGGACATTATCCGTATATCTTCCGGATATATCGGGAGGGCAAATAGGGAAATGTTTTGCGTTTTCGTTGTTTAGTATCCTACCTGCAATATATGTGCTTTATGCAGGTAGAGATATACTAATGGATGGAATTATTATAAAAGGTATGGAGGACTAGCATGAAAAAACAAAATACACATAGCCGAATAGTGAAAGTTGTTGTATCTTTTTTTGCAGTGCTGATCGTGTGTACATGGATTTCACGATTCACAAAGAGTGTTCTGACACCGATTGTAGAAAGTCAGGCGCCTATTCGTATGTCATTACAACATACAATTTCAAAAAAGGGAAGGTTGTTGTATAAAAAAGAGAAACCGGTATATATATATGCAGGGATACTTGTCGACGAGGTGTTTGTCTCTTTAGGGCAAAATGTGAAAAAAGGTGATGCCCTTGTGCAATATAACATGGAGGAATTAGATCAGGAATATCAAAAAAAAGAAATAGAATTACAGGAATTAAAAAATACAAGTGCAATGACATGGGATCGATTGGAAAAAAGAAAGATAATGTCAGAAATTACGCAAACAGAGGATGCAGTAATGGAATTAAAGAGTCTGATAGAAAATAATGGTATATACTGTGCCCAAATAGACGGAAGTATACAGGAACTGGATCAGAAGGCGGGAACATATGCACTTGAGACGGCGGCGTTTGTAATTGGTGAAAAAGGCGAAGGCTTTGTAGTGAATATAAATGTGTCGGAGGAAGAGCAGAAATATATAGTGGAAGATGATACCGTTTCTGTTATGGCACAGGAGGAGCAGGAAGAGTTTCCGATTGATGCAATGTTTTATGACGATTTGCAGGATGCATACACAATTAAAATATGCATAAAAGGCAACCAATATTATGTAGGAGAATATGTGGATGTCGAAATTGCACATAACTCAAAAGATTATGATACCTGTATGGTATTGGGTGCACTGCGATCGGATGGGAATGGCAACAGTTATGTTCTGATAGAAAAAGAGAAAGATACAATTCTCGGAAAAGAATTGGTTACAGAAAAGGTGAATGTAAAGATAGAGGATTCCAATCAGGAATATGTGGCGGTTAGCAGTAACACATTAAGTTCAGATGACAAAGTGATTTTTTCATCGAATAAAAATATTGAACCGGGTGATGTTGTGCGTGAAGAATAAAAAATATATGAAGAAAATGGCAGGTTATGTAGTGGGAATTGTTACATTTATTGCATTGTCTTTTAGTTTGTTTTATTATATTCAATTGAGAAGAAATGAACAATCTATAGAAAATTATGCATTTTATGTGATGGATTCCGATAGTCAAATTACGCTTGAAAGCGTGGACAATGTATTATCTCAACAAGAATATTATTTGGGCTGTTATTGTATTGCTCAGAAACAAAACATATATGCACAGGATACGAAAGGAAATGTTACAGCGGATGTAATCATTAGTGATTCCTCTTTGGAAAATATTATTATAACAAAAGGGACATTGTTAAAGGAAGATACATATGGTTGTATCTTAAGCAGTAAAATTATGTATCGGCTTTTTGGAACAATGAAGATGAACGGACAAAAAATAGAAGTCTTTGGAAAAGATTATTATGTGCGTGGAATTGTTGAGTCGGATGAGGAATGGATGATTGTATGCTATTCTGATCGTAATATACAAGCAGTTCCAGACGTTGCAGGTATTGTAATGAATGTGGCTGGGGAATCTTATCATAATAAATATAAGGAAGACATAGAGAATAGATTACAATGTAGTAATAAAGGTGGGGTGTATTATGTAAGTGATTACACAACGCTTTTTGGAAAAAAAGATATGCCTAAAACGGGAACAGAAATATTTGATTATATGAAATGGAAGCAGGCATGGAAGGATATATTATATAGAAAAATATATAAAAATAAAGATATCATTGAACGTTATTTTTATCATTTCACCTGGGTACATATAAAATGGATGGGGCTGATCGGACTGTGTATGTTTATAGGCTTTGTTCAGATCATTTGGAGAAGAAAATCGTAAAGATGCTGCCGCCTTCCGGGTTGTCAGATATTTGAATATCTCCATGACATATATAAAGTAAGTCTAGTGCAATACTTAAGCCAAGCCCGCAATGTGTCTTGTCCGTGTGCGATTTATCACAGGAATAGAATTTTTCAAATATTTTAGTTTTCATATTTTCCGGTATACCAGTGCCGGTGTCTATGACGGAGTAATATATATATTTGTTATCTGTATATGTTTTGAGAGTGATACTTCCGTGAGTTGTATAGGAAATTGCATTATCAATTAAGATTGCAAGGATCTGCATTGTGAGATTAACATCAATATTGCATTTTGGCATAGGATCGGCGGGTAGTTCCATTTGCAGAAGAAGTCCCTTTTCCGAAACAACCGGTGTATATTTTTGATAACACAGTTTTACCAATGTATCCGGGGATACCGATGTATAATTGGCAGAGATATCCTGCTTGTTTGTTTTAGCGAGTATCAACATATTATCAATCAGTTGCGACATACGTCTACATTCAGAGAGAGCAATGTTATAATGATGGGCAAAGATGGAAGGATTATTTTTGGCGGAGTCTAAAACAGACAGACTGGACATTATAACATTGATTGGCGAACGGAGTTCATGAGAGGCGGCAGAAATAAAATCATTCTGACGCATTTGAGTTTCTTCAATTGGTTTCATCGCCATCTTAATAATGATATGAGACACAATAAATAATAGGATCATTAGTAAAATGGATAAGAATAAAAACATAATAATAGCTCTTTGTGTACGGGAATGAAAAGCGTGTAATGTATGTATGATAGTCAGGGTGTTAGCCGTAACGGGAGCTTCGTAATAATATACCAATAAGGGTGTTTGCTGATATGTTTCTTTAAATGATATAAAATTTGAAGAGGGCAGAGATGTTGTGCTGTTATGTATAGATCTGCCTAAGTTATACTTCGAAACGGCAGTATTATATGCCCATGAGCGGATGTCGTGGCTGGTATTCTGATCAAATAGATTTCCGTAAGATATTACATTTTCTGTTTTCTTTGTGCCGAGTATAATTTGAAAATCATTAGAGGTATATTGTGTGAGCACTTTATAGTCAAGGGCATCAATAGAGAAAACATAATTGGAAATGAGTGAGGAATTTGCATTGAACGACAAGAGTTCAGCATTGTAGTTTTGATTATAGATCAATATGGTAAACATTATATTGCCAAGCAAGACAAATAGTGTAATTAGACTATAACTAAGGGATTTGATTTTCTTAAGTGATGTTTTCAAGTATTTACTCCTTTGTCAATTTGAATCCGATACCATGAATGTTCTTGATCTGTACACTGCTGTTGAGTGTGCGAAGATGTTTTCTCAAAAAATAAATAAAATTATCCAAATTTCCATCTTCCTGATATGCATTTTCTCCCCAGACAAATAGAATCAGATCATTGCGGGAAACTACGTTTTCTTTGTTGTTCAATAGAGATTCGAATAAAGCTAATTCTTTTGGCGATAGAGTAACAGTATGATTCGAACAAGTCAATTCAGCATTGTTTGGATTGTATGTAAGATCACCAAAAGTATAAAGCGTGTTGGTTGTACCGCATCTTTTTAGTAATGAATAGATACGGGCAAGTAATTCTTTGAATTCGAAGGGTTTTACAATGTAATCATCAGCACCATTATTGAACCCGTCTAATTTATTTGTAAGTTCGCCTAACGCAGTGATTATAATTACCGGTATGTTGGGATTTTCTTTGCGCAGATATTTAAGAAGTTCAATGCCGTTGATGTCGGGCAGCATACAATCTAATAGAATAAGGTCATAGTTGTTAAAAAATTCTTTTTTTGCTGTAGTACCATCATGTGCAAATGTGGCATGTATATCTTCCTGTCTGAACAGGTAATCCAATGTTTCGCAGTATTGAATATCATCTTCTACAACTAATAATTTCATGGTGTATGCCTCCTCAATAGTGTAATCATAGCATATTTTGCATAAATCTCCAATTATAATGTCAAAGATTAGAGAAAGTTTAGAAGGTTGGAGAAAGTGGAAAGTTTATAATAATAGTTAACTTAGGAAGATAAGGAGAGAGGTTATGAAAAAAGTTATATTTATTATATTTGTCTGTTGTATACTCATGTCGGGATGTGGGAAAGCGGATAGTTCTGAAGTTAAGGATAACTTTCAACAGATCACTATCGGTCAAATGGAACAAACAGGGGATGTTCTAAAATTAAAAAAATGGGATGAGAACAATTATACATGTATTGTGATGAAGAAAGGTGTACAAAATGATTTTCTGGAATTGACTTCAAAAGATGCCGGGAAAAGCTGGGAGATTGCAAACCTAGAATGGCTGAATAATATGGAATTTCAAGATGATCTGTGTGCAATTACCTCTGCGGATAGAACAAAAGACAATGAGTATTTGATCACATATGATATTTTAAATGATTCTTATGAACGAAAAGAAACGAAGATTGAATTAATATCGAATCAGAAAGTAAAAAATATAGCCAGTTATAATAATTCTGCCAACATGGTTACAGGTAAAGTTTTAGATGATGTATTTGCAGTTATTGGGCAGGAGAGTGTAACGGTATATGATCAGACAGGAGAAAAAAGCGCAGATATAGAACAAAAAGGCGTTGTGGATTTGTGCGAATATAATGATAATCTGTTGCTGGTGTGTGAAGAGGGATTGGTTGAATATAATAAAAAAGGTAAAAAGATTCATCAATATTCTGAAAAAATGGATGTCCTGTTAGATAAGATAAGGGAGGCGCAGGATGAGAGTATTACCCAGCAGTTACATAAAGATATAATTTATTGCAACGAGAAAGGGGTCGTATATCTTCTGTTAAAAGACGGAGTGTATAGATATTATTTGGAAAACGAAATTTTAGAACATGTTATTTCTGATGATAAGAATATATTTGCAATTGGTGAGGCGGAGGGATTCATTGTTACGGAACAAGATGAGATCTATTTAGTGGGAAGGCGGAATAATGATAATATTGAGTTTGTAGGTTTTTTCTATGATGAAGAAATCCCATACTTTGTCTTACAAAGTAATGGTACAATCACCTTTCCTAAGGATCGGGATAAAAATGACGGAAAGATAAGCAGCCTTAAGATATATAGTTTGGAAAATTCAGAATATATTGATAAGCTTGTGAAACGATTTGAACAACAAATTTCCGGAATAAATATTGTATATGAGGTTGGAATGGATGAAGATAATGGTTTAACTACACAGGATGCAATTAATGCATTTAATACAGAGATGTTATCAGGAGATGGGGCGGATATTATTTTCATGGATGGACTCAATCCCAAAACATATATTCAGAATGGACAACTGCTTAATCTGAAGGATATAAAGGAAGAAAACGAAAAAGAGTCACTTAGTCCTGTATTGAATACATTTGAACAGGATGGAGGGGTATATGCATTGCCTACACGTTTTTCAATTCCGATGATTTTAGCAGAGCAGTCCCGGGTAAATGAATTAAAAGATCCTCAAAAGATGTGTGATTATCTGAAGACGGCAGAGACGGGAATCAATGATTTGTTTATTTATGGGGGAAAATCGTTATATGATGTATTTTTCCCGTTATATGCAAATGACATTGTACAGGAGTCTGATATAAATAAAGAGAATTTGCAGCAATTTATACAGGAATCTGTAGATATATATCAGGCATGCAATGCACATAACAATGAGGTAGATGATATGTTAAAAAAAGAGGCACCTCTGCAATTTGATGCATTTGATGGATTAAATGTGATACCAGGTATTAATAATTATACAGGGAGACCAATTACCAAGTGGACAGATATTACGATTGGACAGTTGAGATCACATATAGGAGTGCTGCATTTATATACGGCATGCGATTATATGAAATCTAATGGTCGGGATTATACATTTAACACAATATCAGATGTATTTATACCTAAGATGATTGTGTCAATTAATAAGCAATGTAAAGATAAAGACGCAGCAAAAGAATTTGTAAATTACTTATTGTCGGATGATGTTGTGAATTGTGAGAATGATAATTATATTTCACAGAGTTTTGGTGATTATGAGCAGGTTGGAATTTCTGTTAGTAAAACTGTTCGGGATGCAGACGCTGAAAAATATAGAGATATGCAATATACGATAACAAGTAATTCAGATAATGGAATGACCTCCAAAATACAATTGCATTCAAATGTTACAGAACAGGAAGCCAAGGTAATGGAGCAATGTTATGCAAATGCTAAGACTAGTGTATATTTAGACAAGGTGGAGGAGGATATTATTGTAAAATATCTGGATAAAGTAATAAATGATGAGTGTAGCGTACAAGAGGCTACAGATAATATATGTTATGAATTGCAAATGTATATGCAGGAGTGAGGGATTGATATAAGCTGGTTTGTATAGGCGGTAGAAAAAGGACAGGACGTTTGGTTAAGGTTATTAGATGTTGCTGTTCTTTTTTACAAACAATGCCGGAAGAATTAAAACATAAAAACGAAAATTGAACGTTGAAAAAGTATAAAATATCTGATAAAATAAGATAGATAATAGAAGGTTATCTATTGTTTATAGAATATACGCGAAGGAGAAAGCTATGAAAATTGGATTTTGCTATGATACTAAAAGTGATTACGGATACTCGGAAGAAAATTTAGAATATACCGATTTTGTTTCTCTGGAAACGATTTCCGAAATCGGAAAAGCTATAGAACAAAACGGGTACGAAATTGAATATATTGGAAATGTTTATAAATTGCAAGATCAGTTGATTAATAATACATTTAATTGTGATTTAATTTTTAATATTGCTGAAGGTTTTGGCTCAAGAAACAGGGAAGCATTATTGCCCGGATTGCTTGAACTATACAAAATTCCTCATACTGCTTCTGATATATATGGAATGAGTGTAAACTTAAATAAACACCACACAAAAATATTAGCAGAATCCATAGGCGTTCCAACTGCAAAAGGATATTGTTTTGAACATTTATCAAATGAAATAATAAATCAAATTAAAACCTTGAATTTTCCTTTTGTGTTAAAACCTAATTGTGAAGGTGGAAGTATGGGACTTTATTTAATACATTCTATAAGTGAATTTCTTGAAAAATCCCAATTTTTAATTAATACATATTCTTTTGAACTTCTCGCTGAAGAATATATTAAAGGTACCGAAATTACGGTTCCCATTATTGGAAACGGAAAAGATGCCAAGGCATTAGGTATAGTAACTATTCTAAATGAGGACGGAACTAATATTGATTTATACAACAATTCATTGAAGCAAATCGATAATGTTATAAACAATCCTCAATTTATATATGGGGATAAATTGAAGAAGCAAATAATGAAATATAGCCTTGACATACATAGATTTTTTCATTTACAAGATTATTCCCGTATGGATTTTAGAATTTCTCCAGACGGAATTCCGTATTTTCTTGAAATAAATGCAATGCCTTCTTTATGTAGGGGTTGCTCTTTTGAGCAATGTGGTAAGATTGCCGGATTATCATATTATGAAGTAATTGGTAAAATAATTGATGCTGCACGTAAACGTTATAATATATAAACATAATATACTGAACATAATGTAATATAGTTAGTAACAATTGTTACTAACTATATTACATTTAGAAAGTCTTTTTTATTTCATAATAATTAAATGTTTTATTAAAATACATGTCATATTTTATGGTATCAAGTATATTAAGTGCAAAGTTTTTATTTACATATTTTTTGCTTGAATAATAATCATGATATTTAACATCAAACTGTATTTTGTCTGGATATTGGGAAACATTTACGGTTTCCATTAGTAAATAACCATATGCAATTCCCGGTTGAATAACCGATAATGTTTCGAATCCATTAACAAAATCTATAGATGTTGTTATTTTGACGTCATAGGCATATGTTTTTCCTATATTTTGCAACATAACAAATAGTTTCCCATCAATTTGCATAAGACTCATAGAAATAAAAGCACGCCCTACCTCTATACGGTTTTTTCTATTTTCCCGCCAACTTTTATAAGAAATAAAAAGTGCACATGCTGAAATAATCAATGCTATATATTCACAAAACAAATTTTTCATTACTACCCCCAAAACATAATTTCACACATATATGAATCATGATCATAAATAAATTTTTCCAACTCTGTAGGTTCAGGATATTTTTTGATTATTTTTGACTTATTTTTTGTGTGTATATCTTTTAATACCTCTAAGTTTTTTCGTATAGAATAAACAATGTTAGAGCGATATTTACTAGTTGCATATGCCTTTTCAAAATTCAATATAGCATTCTCCCAATTACCATCTGACTTATATAACAAGGCACAATTATAATAAAACTGTCGAAATTGATGTTGAATATCAGGATCTTGGTTGACTATTTCTTTATTTTTATAAGTTTTAACATTCAACAAATTTTCTAAAAGACTTTTTTGATATTCTGCCATTTTTTTATTTTTTATATGAATAGCAATATTAAATAAATTATTATGAAGAGCAAGCAAACAAAACTTTTCGTGTACATTACATTTCAATGCTTTCTCGAGAAAGGCTATTGCAAGTTGATAATCGTTATTATAACAACACAATATAGCTAACGAATTAAGTGGATAATATATTTCGTTTGCACAAATTTTATCTAATACCTTTAGGGATTCCGTTAAGTACTCTTTAGCACATTGAAAATTTCTTGTAAAGACAAAACCTGTACCATAATTATGTAAGCTTTCAGCATAGTGTTTTAAATTGCATGTCTTAAAATAGGAAATTGCTTCTTTCATTTTATTCTGACATTCTGGAATCCGGAAATCAATGTACATACTATACTTTTTAAATAATTGATATTTTAAGTCTCCGTTGCTATATCTTAAAGCTTTTTTAAATTCCTCCGTTGCTTTTTTATTATTTCCAAGCCAATCAAAAATAGAGGCTTTTAAAGCATGAATATGTCCTTTAAGTCCTACTGTATGCTTTAGACTATTAACCACTTCTAATGCTTTAACCGGATTTCCGTAATAATAAAAAGCAAGACCTATATAATAATTCAAATCACAGTCAGCAAATTCACCATTGTAATCTAAAACTTTTTGATATGATCCTACAGCTAAAAGAGCGTTAAAATATATTATCCAAAACATATGGTTTTCTTTATTTAGCTGGACATTACTTAAAATGTTACTTTGAATGAGAATTTCCCCTTGCTCAATTACATTTAAATACATAAAGTTTTGATAATAATATTTCATTAAGTCTGTAATATATCTTACTTGATTAATCGTTAGTACGCCTTGCCTTTTTTTCGCCAATTTAGAAAGTAGTAATATTTTGTCAATATCTGATAAACTATTATAAATTTGTTTATTTTTGTAAAGTCTATCCAAATGGTTATAATAGTTTTCTATTATCATCTTCACATCAGTTGAATTCGTTTGAGCCAGAATGGCTTTTCTTGCATATTCACCGGCAAAAGTATACTTAGAATAAAAGTATTTTAAATTTTTATTATGAGTCGGATCATTCCGAGTTATCAAACAATTTTGTTCGCATAGCGTCTCTAAATATTCATCAATTTTATCAAAATTGTTATATATAGCTTGAATTATTTTAATATATATATCTTTTGAAAATGGAGCCGAAGATATAAGAGGCCTACGCATATAATCGTTTAATTGATTAAATAAATCAATATATAAATCCAATAAGTTCGGAGGCAACATATAGTTGCTTTGAGGATTAATATCTAAAAGTTTTCCATTTCTACAAAGAACACCCATGTATTGCAAAATATCAATAGTATAAAATACATTCTGAATATTTTTATTTGTTATTTTTAATATCTGATTAAATATTTTTTTGTTCTGATCATTAATGTAAAAATTATGCTGATAAAAATCTTCAAAGCATTTATCATCGGATGTGCCAACAAAAATAATGTTTTTAGTTAATAAACTAAGAATATCTGAAGGACTCTCACATATATTATATTCCAAAATTACAAGTGCCTTCATATTATTTTTTTTATGATATTTTATTAGACGATGTATCAATTTTTGACTATCTAAATCACAAAATTCCATATTTTGAAAAAACAAACAAAAGTCTTTTTCTAATAAATCAGAAAATTCCATGAAAATAGTATCTTCATCTTTGTATGGAGTAAATAAATTATTGTCAGAGTCTAGCGGAATAATATTGTCTTCTAAAAAAATGATATTTTTTCTTTTTATATTGTACTTTTGAAGTACTGAATTAATCACAAAAGTTTTCCCGTTCCCTTTTTCTCCCCATAATACAATTAAATTAAAAAGCGCGGAATTATTAAGAAAAGTATTTAATTTTAATTCAATATCTTTGTTAAAAAACATACACTTTAATCCTTTTATTTATACATCAGAAAAATAAGATAGATAACCTTCTATTATCCTTTGCTTCCGACAGCAAACCCATTTCGAGGATGTTTCGTCCGCAAAATATCACATTGCTTTGCAGTTGCGACATGCGTATATATTTGAGTAACATTGATGGAACTATGTCCTAACATTTCCTGAATATAACGAATATCAACATCGGCTTCTAAGAGACTTGTTGCAAATGTGTGGCGGAACATGTGTGGAGTAATATGTAATGATATAGAGGCTTGATCGCAGTATTTTTGAATCATGCGGCGGACAGCCTGGTCGGAGACTGGAGTTCTGTTTGCATTTAAGAAAAAATGCCGGTTTGTACAGCTGGTGTGAAATTCGTCTGCGTAATTTCGTAAGGCATGGAGGACGGTAGGATTTCCAATTTGAAGACAACGCTCCTTGGAACCTTTTCCGTAAATTCGAATTGTTCCATCTTGCAAGTTGACATGTTCAAAGGGTAAATCGCAAAGTTCAGATATTCGCATTCCGGTTGCAAATAGTAGTTCGGCGAGAGCGATATCCCGTAATGTAGTTTTCTTTTGATAGGATGTTGTTGCACTTGTATGTGCAGAATAGATGGTGTTAAGAAATTGCTCTACGGTATAAAGGGGAATTGTTTTTGGCAGAATAATGGGTTCGCGGAATTTTGTATATATTTTGGAAAATGGATTCATGGTAATCATATCTTTGTACTCTAAAAAGTGAAACAGTGCTTTCAAAGAGGCGATTTTACGTTTGGCAGTTCTGGGTTGAAATGTTTCGTGTAAATGCTGGATGTAACATTCCATAACGGGAACTGTGATTTCTTCGAGATTTGTTCGTTCAATTTTTGATATAAATTGAGCCAGATCAATACGATATGCTTTGAGAGTTTTTGAATCCAAACATTTCTGGTATTGGCAATAATTTAGATACTCTTTGGTGATTTGTTCTAGATTGTTCATAATAGGATACTCCTTTGAAAATTTTTGAACTATTATACGTTTGAAAGGGTGTTTTATCAAATGAATCGTGTATTTAATTTATGCATAGCAAGATGATAGGTGAAGGGGAATAAAGATTGATATTTGTTGCAAAATAGAATATACTAATATTGTAAGGAAAGTAAGGAATACATTACTTTTGAAAGGAGGTATATTTATGGAGTTAGCAAAGGTAACATCTAAAGGTCAAGTGACAATACCAATTGAGATACGCAAAAAACTTGGAATTAAAAATGGTGATAAGGTTTTGTTTGTAGAAGAGGCAGGAAGAATATATATGATGAATTCATCTATGGATGCATTAAGAGAAGCCCAGAGAACTTTTGCTGGTGAAGCAGAGAGATTGGGACTTAAGAATGATGATGATGTAATGGCAATGATTAAAGAGTTAAGGGAAGAGGGTGGAGTAAAGTAGATGAGAATTATGCTTGATACCAATGTGCTGATATCAGCATTGCTTTTTCCTGGATCGAAAATGAATGCAATGATGGATTTTATATTTACAGATAATCAACTTGTATTATCATCTTATGTTGTGGATGAGTTAAAGAATGTTGTTAAAAGGAAGTTTCCGAGTAAAGAAATTGCAATTAATAAATTACTTACGTTGATGAGTTTTGAATATGTTTATACGCCTAATGAAATGGAAAGTGGACTTTTTGATATCAGAGACATAAAGGATTATCCGGTACTTTATACAGCAATTATAGAAGATGTAGATATTCTTGTGACAGGAGATAAGGACTTTTCTGATATTGATATTGAGAGACCTGAAATTATGACACCGGCACAATTCATGGAGAGATATTTATAGGAAGCAAGCCATGTGCCATTCATAGCCCTGCGGGCTATTTCATGATGGGCTGTCGCCCTATACATTTCCATGAAAGAGCCCTCTTTATCAAGCAAGCTTGAAAGAGGACTTTTCACGTAAATGTGCATGGCTTGTTGCCGTCACAAAATGTTCACAAAATAATTAGCACTCACCTCTTGACAGCGCTAACAACTAGTGCTATAACATAGTTAAAGATAAGGAAAGGGATTAAGAAAGAGAATCCCGGAACCGAATCTTTGACATACAATTGACACTTCAGTTTCTCTGATAGTGCTAATCATACAAAAGTCTAAGTGCCTATGAGGATTCATAAGAATCCCATATTTCCGACACTTGTTACAAGAAGGAAAGGAGTAATGACTTATGTTAACACCTAGTATTTTTGGAGAAAGTTTATTTGATGATTGGATGGATGACTTCCCGTTTGGCAAGGATTTTGAGAAGGAATTTGAGAAATCAATGTTCCCGGCTAAGAATCGTTTGTATGGCAAACATGCCAAGAACCTCATGAAGACAGATGTCCGCGAGACAGATGATGCATACGAAGTTGATATTGATCTGCCGGGCTTCAAGAAAGATGAGGTCACTGCCCAGTTGAATGATGGTTATATTACCATTTCTGCTTCGAAAGGACTGGATAAGGACGAGAAGGATAAGAAGACTGGCAAGTACATTCGTAAGGAACGTTATGCAGGCAGCATGAGCAGAAGCTTCTATGTTGGCGAGGATGTCACACAGGATGAGATTTCTGCGAAGTTTGAGAATGGTATCTTGCAGTTGAAGGTTCCTAAGAAAGCCAATAAGGCAGTCGAAGGTAAGAATTACATTGCCATTGAAGGATAATGTGGTATCCATATAAGAGAGAAAAGAGGCGATAGATATGGATAAGAACCCAAAGCACCCTTTGAAGAAGAAACAGGCAAAAGATAAACAAAAAAAGAAACATGTATATGAATAGCAGATATATCAGGTTCCCCACCGGTGCAACAGTGCTGGTGGGGAACTTTTTTTGTTTTGGTATCCTTGATTGTAATGGAGTGGGTATTGACAAGGATTTGCCATTTATGTAAAATAAATGAGACAGTAAGTATCAAAAAGAGGTTATACATGAGCAAATCAGAAAAACAAATAGCAAAAGAAAACGAACGTAGGAAAAAAATATTGGATACTGCATTTCAAATCTTTGTAGAGAAAAAGATTGAAGGTGTGAGTATGGGGGAGATCGCAGAAGCGGTTGGCATTGGACGAGCCACATTATTTCGATATTATGCGAATAAGACAGAGCTTGTAATTGCAGTCTGTGCGGCACAATGGAAGGCATATCTGGATACATTGGATGCGAATCGTCCGATTTCGTCGGTCCATGATATTCCTGCGGTTGATCGATTTATATTTACATTGGACAGCTATATTGCAATGTATCAGAATCACAAGGATTTATTGCAATATAATGATAATTTCAACTATTATGTTACGCACGAAGGGGCAGCTCCAGAGCAGTTAGAGTCCTTTCATGCATCTTTATATTCTGTTGATACCAGATTGCACATGATGTATGAAAAGGCGAAAGAAGATCATACACTTCGAACGGATATTCCAGAAGATGAATTTATTCGTGTGACTGTGCATACAATGATGGCAGCATGTACACATTATGCAGGGGGATTTATCTGGGGTGCAGAGGATAACAAAGATTATACAGAAGAACTTATCAGGTTGAAGGAAATGATAGTAAATTACGCAACTTGTTAAGATACAAGTCATGGTGGACATGGCTGCGATATGGACAAATATCAAGAGATGTAACAAGGGTACATAGGGACGTGCATTTTGCATGAACAAAATGAAGGAGGGTAAATTATTATGAAAATGGAGACACAATGGGAGAGGCACTGCCTGTCTGGTATTTTATTGATGATGATCGCAATTGCAATTGCGATGTTTACGAATACGAGAATGGTATATGCCGAGACGGAAACGGGCAATGGATATCACTATCAGAAGACGGGTAATCCGTTGGTGACGGAAAAAGATAACTATGAAAATATATGGCAGATATATGCTTCTACAGAAGATGAAAAGTATATTGCTACAATCACATATGGTGAAGGTACAAACAGCAGTTATCCTGGTCAGTTTAGTGTATTTTCGAATTATGAATCTGTATTCGCCAAGTACAATATCGTACAGGTAGAGGTTGGAGAAGGACTAACATATTTTAATGTGGCAAAACCACCGAAAAATCTCCAGTATGAATATATCTATCTTCCAAGCACGATGAAGAAATTAACGTCAGCTCTGGTACAGCAGCAGAAGAAATTGAAGGAGATTACGATTCCGGCATCTGTTACAGAATTTAGCACATATGAAAATGGCATGTTCTATATGGATAAGGCATTGGAAAAGATTACATTTGAAGAAGGCATTCAACTTACTTCATTTGGAACAAATCGTTATCCGGTATTATATGGCTGTGATTCGTTAGAAGAATTTACTGTTCCGGCGTCCATCGAGACGATACCGGATAAATGTTTTTACTATTCGAGTGGCCTTAAAACAATCCGGTTCGAAAAAGGTTCAAAGGTTAAAAGTATTGGAAAGCAAGCTTTTTATTTCTGTTCAGCTTTGAAAGAGGTTGAATTAGCGGAAGGACTTACAACGATTGGAGAATCCGCATTCCAAAATCTGGATCAGATTGAGACGATTACGATTCCTGATACGGTCACAACGATTGAGCCATCTGCATTTTATGAATGCGACGGATTACAGGAGATCGTAATTCCTGACTCTGTGACCACTCTTGGCAAATCTGCATTTGCGTATTGTAAGAATCTGGAAAAAGTTCAGCTTTCCAATCAGTTAAAGACGATTGATGAAAAGACGTTCCAGAATTGTTCGAAACTGACATCTATTCAGATTCCGGACAGTGTTACGACGATCAAATCATTAGCATTTTCTAATGTATATTTTACAGAACTTCCGCATATGGAAAATGTAGCAACCATAGAAGATTATGCATTTGTGGTTACGAAGCTTCAGTTTTTGGAATATCCGAAATGTTTGAAAAACTTTACGGCGAACTCATTTAATGGTCAGAAAAAAGCAAAGATCATGACAATTTCATTTGAAGATGGATGTACATTGACTTCGCTTCCAGAGGGCTTGTTTTCTACATATATAGAGCAATATGGTTCAACGAAGCGTGAGATCAAGCTGCCGTTATCGTTGACTGAACTGAATCTGAATGTATTCAGTGGCTCGTGGAGTAGAACGATGGTGGAGATTCCACATACAGATAAGGATTCTTTACAGTTATCTTTAACAGCCTATGGGGATACATCAAAAGAAGCGATAACGAATAATTTAAAGAGCATGTACTATACGGTGCACTCATTTGATATCTACAAACAGTTGACAGAGAATTATGGAGTGTCAAGAGATCATATCATTTTCCATGCAGAAAAGCCGGGCTGGAAATTGACGGGTATAGATGAGGCTGGTGTATATACCTATACAACAGAATGTAGTACCTGTGGAACAGTTACCAAGACTCTGGCTTATGATGAGAATGGATTTGCCACGGTGGATGGTTCTTACCAGCCGGCTGAGCAGGTCACAGCAGAGAATTATGGAGCACTTGGACTGTCCGAGAAATATATCGGATATTATGCAGTGAGCAATGCAGGACAGTTATACTGGTTTGCGGATTATGTAAATGGTGATGGAGAGGATGATACGTCACATCTGGCGGAGAGTGTCGTTCTCTGTAAAGATATTGGGATGAATGATACAAGCAAGTTGGATTCATGGACGGATAAAACGACAGATGTGATCAACTGGCCATCACTTGGATCTTATAATGTGGATCGTTCACAATACAACATAGCGTATCAGGGAACTTTTGATGGAAATCGTAAGACAATCCGGGGATTGTATCGTCGTGGTCGAAGTGAAACAAATCAAGGAGGTTTGATTGGCTATATTGGTAAATCGGGGGCATTAAAAGATCTGACGATAGAGGAATCTTTTATAATGGGATGTTCGGTATTTGTTGGATTAAATAACGGATCAGTAACAAACTGTACAGCCGGAAAGCTTCGTATAAGTTATTGTGGACATGGTGGAGCTACTTTTGTATATAGAAATTATGGAATAATGGATACCTGCGTGAATTCAGAAGCTATAGAATGGGTGGATACATACATTGAAAATTGCTTCGGTATTGTAAATGATAATTCGGGTATTGTAAGAAACTGTGTGAACCGGGGTGCACTCGATAATACGGACGGCGGAATGGAGAGAGATGTAAGTGGAATCTGTGGTTGGAATTATGGCAAGATCCTGAACTGCCAGAATGAAGCATCCATTACATCAGACGGACAGGCATCTGGTATTACGGGACATAATAACGGATATATTGCCAGTTGTTTTAATACAGGAGTAATTACAGGTAAATATGCCGGAGGTATTGTAGCAGGGACCGGTAAAGCAGAAGGGGATGATATCGTGATAGTAAATCCATCCATTGGCGGATGGGATGATACAACGGGAGGATCTTCATCTGATTCAGGAAGTGGTTCTACAGGAGAGGAGGAGAAATTGGTTCCGGTTTCTCTGTCACAGTATGGAATCTATTATTGTTACAACACAGGAGCTGTTACAGCATCCGAGGATCAGGCGGGAGGCATTGCAAGCTGGTCAACAGGAAGTAAGGGTACGATCTATGGATGCTATAATACCGGAGACGTTAAAGGTGGTTCTCACACCGGAGGCATTACAGGAAGTGCAGAGAGTGCTCTGGTAAGAGACTGCTATAATTATTCCACAAATATATCGACAACAAATGTTGCAACTGGTTTGTCATATAATGTGCCACAGGCATTTGCAGCACCAATTGTAGGTTGTGCTTACTCTTATTTTGCGGATGCAGTGATATCTGATTGTTATTATGCGGGAGCCGGTGATGAGGAAGCTTATGGATATTTCGTGAATCTGAAAGGTCATACAGTAACCTTTACGGATAACGAACTTATGACGACGGAAGATTTTGCATCCGGTAAAGCTGCATGGAAACTACAGAATGGTATCAATGAAGATCTGAAGGATGGGGCGCAGTTGTTTGTATGGGAACAGGCAATAACCAGCGATAAATGTCCAAAACTTACTTTAAGCAAGACTGCAACGGATAAGACCGTTATGCAGATGACTTTCCATTATACGACCGGTGGTAAAGATCTTACAGGATACGGATATACGAATTATAACCATGCAGTCACCGAGAATCAGGCACCGACGGTAACCGGAAAGAATAATGCCATTCATACATTTGATTGGTATGCAGATCCGGAATTTACGACATTATATGATTTTGCGAAGGTATTAACTTCAGATGCGGATGTATATGCAAAGGCATATGATTTGTATACGTTAGAATTCAAATTAGCAGAAGGAAGTCATGCAACAATCAGTGTCGATAATAAGAAGGTGACAGAGCTTATCACCGAGACGGGAGAAGATGTTACCTTTACAGTGACACCGGATACAGGATATATATTAGAAGGTGTGACTTTAGATGGCGAAAAGCTGATGCCGGATGAGGATGACAATTACACGATCTCAGGCATCAAGGCAAATCATACAGTAGAGATTACGACAAAGGAAACAGAGGCTACATTTACCTACAAAGCTAGTGGAAATGGAACCGTAAAATGGGTAGGCGAAAAGACTGGTTCTGCTGAACTGACAGAGACGATCAAGGCAGTAAGTGGAACGCCGAAGGGAGTCCTTCCGGTAGCAGATCTTGGCTGGCATTTCGTGAAATGGGTTGACAGTAAGGATGCTATTCCGACTTATTCCATAACGGGACTTTATCCTGCTGCGGTAAATGGACTCTTTGTGAGTGAGACTTACACAGCGATATTTGAAAAGAATGTGGAAACCTATACAATCTCAGGAACTGTTTGTGATCCGGAGGGCAATCCGGTAGAGGGTGTAACGGTTTCTTTAAAAGGAAATGGGGATACAAAGAAAACAAAATCAGCAGAAGATGGTTCTTATCAGTTCGAGAAATTAGAAGAGGCTGAATACAAGGTGTCTGCTGTAAGATTTTACGAGAATGATTGGAAGGCAGAGAGTGCAACGGTCGTTGTCAGATTAGAGGCGGCGGATGCGGTAGATCAGAATCTTACGCTTTCGATGCGCAGAGAAAATGCAGGACATGATGAGATCATCAACAATTACAGAGTTACACTTACAGAGCGTGCCAAGGATTATCTGAATGAGACAGGTGATAACTTAACTGAAGGAGCAGATTATACATTATCTGTCAGTGAGAAATACAGTGATGCGGAGAATGCTGTTATCTATGTGTATGAAGCGGCGATGGGATACAATGGAAAATATTACAAACTGTCGGATGAACCTACAGCTACACTGGAAGCGGTTAATGACAGATACACACTTGAGGACATTCAAAAGGATTATATTCTGGATGTAAAGGAAGAAGACATGGTTCCGAACCGGTATGAGATCACGCTTCCTTCCGGAGAGGATGATTATACGATCCTGCCGGAGAAGGAAGGCGAAACACAGATTGAATATGGAGAGGATTATTCGTTTACGGTCAAGACATCGAAAGATCAATGTATTCTGGTATATGCAAATGGCACAGTAATAGAATTTGCAGATGGAAAGTACACGATCCGGAATGTGACAGAACCACAGGAGATTACAGTTAAATATGTTGAGAAACATACCTGGGGTGAATGGAAGGAAACTGTGAAACCGACATATGAAAAAGAAGGCGAAGAGACAAGAATCTGTTCGGTATGTGGAGCAACGGACAAGAAGGTGGTTGAAAAGCTTATTAAGGAAGAAAAACCAGAGAAACCAGAAGAGCCGGAAAAACCGGAAGAACCGGAAAAGGATCAGCCGACACCGGAAACACAGTATACGATTACATATGTGTTGAATAAGGGTATCAATCATAAAAATAATCCAAGTACATACACATCGGATCAAAGTGTGGTATTGAGCAGTCCGAGCCGAAAAGGATATGAATTTAAGGGTTGGTATATAGACAGCAAATATAAAAAGAAGATTACGTCTATTCAGAAAGGCTCCAAGACCAATTATACGGTGTATGCAAAATGGTCAAAGATAACGTTAAAGAAGGTACAGAAATTAAAGCTTTCAAACACAAAGAAAAAGAAGATGGTTGTAAAATATGCGAAAGTGTCCGGAACACAGGGCTATGAAATCGTTTATGCAACCAATTCGAAATTTAAGAAAGGCAAGAAGATTGTCCAGACTGGCAAGAGAAAAGTCACGATAGGAAAGCTTAAGAAAAACAAGGTGTATTATGTACGCGTAAGAGCATTTAAGAAAGATTCTACCGGAAAGAATGTATATGGTAAATATAGTTCGACAAAGAAGATTAAGATAAAGAAGTAAAAAAGCCATATATGGATAGTGCTTGAGATGGGTTCCCTACCAGTGCAACAGTGCTGGCGGGGAACTTTTCTTTTGACTTGTAGTGCAAATACAATTATAATATGATGCAAGGGTCAAATGTACGAAAGGATAAGCATGATGGATATATTTTTAGGATTAGATCTGTGCCGTAAGAATGTGCAGATGAGTTACTTTGAAGAGGATCAGGATGAGCCGACTTCTATATATCAATTGAACAATACGGAGACATATCAGCTTCCGAATGTCATGTTTTATTCAAAGGACGAGAAGAAATGGTATGTAGGCAATCAGGTTAGTACCGTGCGATTCCAGCAGGACGGACAGATTGTAGAGGACATTGTTGCAAATGTCGGTTCTGATAAGCATGTGACGGTTGAGGGTGGCGTATATACATATGATGCATTGCTGCTCATTTTATTAAAGACGCATATAGAAGAATTCTTGTCGCGATCAGATGACTATGTATTGAAGAGATTGACGGTTACATTAGAGGAATATACTCCAAAGGTGTATCAGGTGTTGGGAAAACTTCGAAAAGAATTTGGATTGGCAGAGGATGCATTTTATATCATGAGCCATGAGAATGCATTTTTTCAGTATGTAATGAATCAGGATGAACGGTTGCGGACGAATAGTGTTGCAATGTTTGAATACGGTGCGGAAGGAATGGAATATTATCGTATCGATAAGAAACATCAGGGAAATACCCGCATTTTTTATCTGGGAAAAGAGAATCTCAAAGAGGAATTATCTTATGGCATGCTGTTTGAGGATGTAGAATCACTTGACCGGAAGTTTGCAGAGATTGCAAAGAAGAAGATGAGAGAGACCTATATTTCTACCGTATATCTGACGGGAGTTGGATTTACGGATAAATGGATTGCAGAGTCACAGAAGGTGCTTTGTGATGGCAGACGCGTATTTATGGGACAGAATCTGTATACGAAGGGTGCCTGTTATCATGCGAAGTATGGAGCATATGAGGCAGAGAGGGACTGCGTATTGTGTACGGAGGGCAGTATTCCGTTTGATATTGGCGTCTGTATTGGAGAGACAGAAGGACGGAATCAATTTTATCCGATTGCGATCGGTGGAAGAGAATGGTACAACATGAAGGGACAGGTTACACTGTTTTTGGATGATACGAACCGGATCGAGATGTTATATCGGGATAAGGTTTCCAAAGAAATGCAGCGGGAGATTATAGAGATTCACGGTCTGCCAAAACGACCGCCAAAGACAACGAAGATATCATTGGAAGTAGAGCTGACAGATGAACGGGTTGGTGCGATTGTAATTCGGGATGTTGGGTTTGGAAGAATCTATCCAACCACAAATAAGATATACCGGAAGGATTTTTCAATTGGACATATAGAAGGATAGAGGAGAGCATATGGGACGAGTTATATTGTGTGAAACAGTACCCGCAACAACTTCATATATATTTCCAAATACGAAGATAGAAGTGTTTTCATATGAGGAGTTATGCTATTACATTTATAACAATATTGCACTGGTTTCCGAGGAATATATCGGAGTGGCGATGTTTCATTGGATAGAGCAGGAACTGCATTTACCGGATCTTGCGGACAGTCTGCGTGCGTTAAAAGAAAAAGAAACAACGGATCTGACAGATCTGCTCACTGCGATATTGACCTATAAGGAATATTATACAATTCCGGAAATTAAGGAATTTATCCTGCAGATTGAACGTATGAAGGGGCTGACAGCACCACAGTACCGAAAACTTCAGGCGGATGGTTTTCTGAGGTATCATAAGTATTTGAAAGCAGCTGCAATTTATGATGAGATATTAGATCAGTATCCGGATATCGGAAATGACAAATTATTAGCAGCTATATATCACAATCGCGGAATTGCCTATGCAAGCAATTTTGAGTTAGAAGATGCAATGGAATCGTACCGGAAGTCGTATGAGATTACCGGCAGCAGACAGACGATGTATCAGTATCTGCTCTTAATGGCAACGGTAAAAGAGCGTTCTGACGTGGAAGTAATGGCGCGGTATTATCAGGTGGAGGATCTGGTTCCGCAGATATATGATGCGATCGAGGATGCACAGGAGGATGTGACCGGTTCGCCGATATATCATCGTATGGAACGGGCAATGTATCATTTTCAGAAGAATAATCTGACGGATTTCAGTCAGCGGATGGATACGGTGTTAGAACATTTAAAGGAAGAATTCCGTCAACAGACGGTATAACAGGAGTGTACATATGGGTTTATTGAGTACCGTCAAAGATCTGTTTACGAAAACAGAGGTGACGGAGGAAGTATTTGAATATGAGAGTATCGACAGCTATCTGAAGAAACAGCAGCAGGAAATGGAGCGCAAGGGAACGCAGGATGATGTTGCCTACAAATGCGACCAGATTGTAGAAGCGTCTTATCAGATGGAGGATCTGCGGGCAGAGTATGACATGGTGACTTCTTATTTTGAGGATATTCAGATGATTGAGGAATTGCCACAGAATGTCAGAAAACAGGTGACGGATATTGCGAAAAAGATTGCTTTTCTTGAAAGTGAAACCTCGCAATTTGTTCATATGGATGATCGTATCAGTGATGAGAATTTCAGGATGATACAGGGAATGGAAAAGGATCTGACAACGATATTTGGACAGTTAAAAGAGTTAGAAGATATGGATATGGTGATCCGGCGCGATATGACGAACTTAGAGGGCGAGAAGAATGCGCAGGAATATATTCAGGAGTCCATTGAACAACGGCAGCATAGTCTTAAGAATTTTATTATCATATTCGGAACAATTTCGGTGTTAGTGGTACTTACGTTAGTGGTGATCGGTATTATGACAAAGAATAATCTTGTGATACCGGTGTTGCTTATTCTGCTTATTATTGCGGGAATGGCGGCATTTTCAGTTATAATCTATCGCAGACTTTCCTATGAATTCAAGATGGCAGAGAAGCGTGAGAACCGTGCAATCAGCCTGATGAATAAGGTGAAGATCAAATATGTCAACAACACATCAACGCTGGAATATCTATATGCGAAGTACCATGTCAACAGTCTCCGGGAATTGGAATATCTGCACGATCAATATTTGATCATGGTAGATGAGGTGCGGAAATACCAGCAGACAACAGGTGATCTGAGGGAACACACGGATGCACTTTCCAAGCTGCTATATGCACATGGAATCAAAGATCCGGATATCTGGACGAAACAATCCCTTGCACTGATCGATCCAAGGGAAATGGTAGAAGTTAAACATTCATTGAATGTGAGACGACAGAAATTGAGGGAACAGCTTGCATATAATGAACAATTGCGGCTGGATGGATTAAAGGATATCCGGGAGATGTTAAAAACAAATCCGGAACTGCGGGAAAAGGTCCGGCGGGAGATGGAAGTATATCATATCAATATTCAATGAGAGGGAGAAGAATTGAAGAACGAAAATAAAATGAAAAATGAGAAGCGCATCATGAACATTTCCTTTTTGGGAAGTATATTGTTCATGTTGGCAGAGGGGATTATGGCATATGTTACGCATTCTCATTCTTTGCTGATGGACTGCATTTTTGATGTGACCGATCTGATTATGATCGGTCCGTTTTTACTGTTGGTTCCGTTATTATATAAACCGGTGACGGAAAAAAGACCGTATGGGTTTTCCCAGGTGGAGTCGTTATTTATCGTCATTAAGTACAGCGTATTGCTTGTCGTTACAATACAGCTTATCTGGGACAATGTGTTGATTCTGTTTCATGGCGGACGTGAAGTGGATGCCGGGATGATCGCTGTTTTCGAACTGGTTGTGTGGGCAGGCTGTGTGTTTATTTATATTCTGCTCCATCATTTTAGCAAACGATATGAATCGCTTACGATCAAAGCAGAAATCTACATCTGGAAACTGGATATTATATCGAGCTTAGGAGTATCCGCTGCATTCTTTATCCAGATGGGATTGCAGAAAACGCAGTGGTACCATCTGGCATCTTATATTGATCCGCTGGTTGCGATCATTATGGCATGTCTTTTGCTGATCGAACCGGTTAAGATGATCTTGTTGAACCTGAAAAATCTGGTACTGTTTGCGCCAAGTGCGGAGATTATGACACAGATCCGGCAGGTTGCGGAAAAATATATGGATAAAGTGTATTATGATATTGAGTTTTTGGATGTAATACAAACGGGAAGAAAAACCTGGGTGGAGATCTATATTACGAGTCACAACGATATGATGAACACAAGAATCCTGCACCAATTGCGAAATGAGATAAGAGCGGAATTGAGGGAGAAGTTTGATCAGGTGTATGTGGAACTGATACCGGATCTGCCGGAAGAGTAAAGAAAGGAAGTAGATGATGGCAGAACAATTTGTTTTAATTGAAAATAAAGATTCTTACGGACTAACCTGGTATGAACATGCCCAGCCGTATTTTGGAAGTCATCGCGGTATGCGCTTTCGGATCGCCAGAGATCCGATGGATGATGTAGCACTTGCTCCGGCAGATAAAAAAGGGGATGCGGATTTTGTTGCGATCATCTGGCCGGAGCCGTACTGTTTTGAGGCGACACCGGAAGAAAAAAAGACAACCAACCGCTTTCCATTCACAATGGAGGGAAAAGAGCAGATGGTTGCCTGGTTAAATGAACAATATCAGACACGGTTTGATGAGTGGGAAGCCGTTCGGGCTAAACATTAAGGAAAATCTGTTTGCGATAGTCTTTTGGAGTGATCCCATTGATCTTGCGGAAGGTTTCTGTGAAGTAGCTTGCACCGTGGAAGCCACACTCTAAGGCAATCTCGGTAATGCTTAAAGCACTGTGTTCAAGAAGATCGATTCCTTTTTGAATCCGGTAATTCTGCAGGTACTCAATTGGGGACTGCTTGACCATTTCCTTAAACAGACGGCAGCATTTGGACTGACACATCATTCCTGCTTCAGCAATATCGTTCAGGGTTACTTTGTCCTGATAATTATCCTGAATATAGGAGATCATGGTTTTTAATGGGTTCATTGGATCGGTTTCAATCCGTTCGCAGCCATTTGCGGCAACGGTATTACTGTATAACAGGCTCCACAGATAGAAGAATTTGCTTTGCGCGATCAATTCAAAACAGGTTTTCTGTTCCGTGACGGCAAAGAATATCTCTTTGATCGTTTCGATTGCCTGGTCGTGCCAGGTTTCACTGTGGTTAAGAAAAAGAACATCACTGTTACTGTCGTATAGAAACGGATTGATATATTTTTCTTCCATTTTCCGGTTAAAGCGAAGCGTATCGGGATGCAATAGCAATACAATATATTTGCTGTTGTCCGGATCGGTCGGCTGGTAGGAGCGGATTCGTTCCTGATTATCGGTATTGACAGGGCTGCAGAGATGCATCCGGTTCGAGTTGACGATGATACCATCGCCTTCGTGTAAAGTAAATGTGTGATTGTTCACATAGTAGTTCAGACTTCCCCTGATCATAACGATACACTCTAATTCTCGGTGCCAGTGACATGGCGTTACGCCGCCGGGAAAGTCTGATAAATAGGTATATGAAGCTTTGATCGGAGTGGTTGGTGAGTTGTAATGAATCGTTTCTAATAAATCATCGTTAATAATCATATCATATTCCGGCATGATAGTTCCCTCCCGTAAATCATGTGCTAAAATCATCGACGGAGATCGAGATTTGTAGCCAAATATGTGTAAAAAAATCGAAAAAACCGCAATAAATGCAGGATTGTTATATAATTATACATAAAATTGATAGAAATTACAACAAAAATCAAGTATCTTATGCATATGGAAACGATTTCCCCTCCCCTTATAGCGTGGGACACGGAAAGGCGTCGCTACTCCCCCTCCCCCCCTTTTTGTAGTGCCGACTAGCCGCTGTCCCACTATCGTATGAAACATAAGGTGACAGGAGGTTACTTAAGTAACCATTTTCATATATATCTTCCCCTTTAATATGGCTTCGGACCAGGTCCGGAGCGATTTTTTTTTGTCTTTTTTGCGGAGAGTTTTTCTTTTTGATAAAGAAGTGAATGATATTTACCTGAATAAATGATTGGAAACAGGCAAAAAATAGAATAGAGAAAAACAAGGAACACAAAAAATGAAAATTACTGAATAAAATCGGCGAAAATCACTGAATAGAATTTAAGAAAAGTGTACTTGACGCCATATGGAAAACAAAGTATTCTACATTTAGGTGTATAACAGGAGTAGAATCGGAGAATCAATATGGCAAAGAAATATTATGCAGTAGCAAAAGGAAAGACACCGGGAATCTATCTGACATGGAATGATTGTAAGGCACAGGTAGATGGATTCTCAGGTGCAGTTTATAAAGGGTTTGCAACCATGCAGGAAGCGGAAGAATTTGTTGTAAGATACGGAGACAGAATAACGGCAGTCGATAAACAAAAGAATATACAACCGGATGATAATACAGAACCAGTCAGCACCGATACGCATTTAGTCGCCTATGTGGATGGAAGTTATGAGCATAGCATGCGGCAGTATGCGTATGGGTGCGTTTTGGTGCTTGCAGAAGATACGGTGACTTTGAATGGCAGCGGGAATGAGGAAGATTATGTCACCATGCGTAACGTGGCCGGTGAGATCTTAGGAAGCGAACATGCAATCCGGTGGGCGGTGGAGCATGGTTATTCGTCCATCACGATCTATTACGATTATGAAGGAATTGAGAAATGGGCAAATGGTATCTGGAAAGCGAATAAGGCAGGTACACAGCGTTATAAAGAATTTGTGGCAAAGCAGCGTGAAAAGATAGATATTTCCTTTTCAAAGGTTGCGGCGCATACCGGAGTCAAGTATAATGAAATGGCGGACCAGCTTGCCAAGGCGGCACTGGGATTATAGGAGGATAGATATGGAATTCAGTAAATATTTTGATCATACGATCTTGAAGGCAGATGCAACAGAACAGCAGGTGGAGGCAATCTGTAAGGAAGCGAAAGAATATAATTTTGCATCGGTATGTGTGAACAGTTGCCGCACCAAACAGGTGGCAGACTATCTGGAGGGTACAGACATTGCAGTCTGTACGGTAGTAGGATTTCCGCTCGGTGCGATGAGTACAAGAGGCAAGAAATTTGAGACATTGGCAGCCATTGAGAGTGGTGCAACGGAGATTGATATGGTGATCAATGTTGGAGCAGTCAAGGATGAGGACTGGCGGTATGTACAGGAGGATATCGAGCAGGTAAAGGAAGTCTGCCGGCATAATACGATGGGGAAAGAGGTTATCCTGAAAGTCATTATTGAGACCTGTCTGTTGACAGAGGCAGAGAAGATTCGTGCTTGCGAAGCAGCAGTTGTTGCAGGGGCAGATTTTGTGAAGACTTCCACCGGATTCAGTACAGGTGGTGCAACGGTTGAAGATGTAGCATTGATGCGTAAGACGGTAGATGAGAAGACGGATGCCTTGGAGAAGGAGACGGGCAAGACCTATCAGAGAGTCCGGGTGAAAGCATCTGGTGGAATCCGGGATCTTGCAACAGCCAAAGCAATGATCAAAGCAGGGGCAGACCGCTTGGGGACTTCCGCAACTGTGGCAATTATGAAGGAGCAGTAAGAATTTTCAAAGAAAGATGATACAGTATGGGTGGATAAGAAGGTATGTAACAGGCTGTGCAAGAGAACTTTGTAACAGCCTGAATAAATAAGAGGAGGAAGAAACTATGACAAGATGGAAAAGGGGTGTTGCGTTGTTGCTGGTAGCAGCAATGACCTGCAGCATTGCCGGGTGCAGTAGTAAGAAGGAAGAGAGTACGACGGCTACCACAGAGGTAGAGACAACAGAGGAGGCAAAGGAGGATACGACCACGGAAGAGAGTACACAGGAAGTAGCAAGCACAGATGGAAACATGATCCGCAACGGTGATTTCTCAAATGGAGTGGGTAACTTTTCCAGTTACACAAATGGCGGTCAGATGACAATGGATGTCAATGATGATGGAGAGCTTCAGATCGATATTGCCAAGACAGGAAGTGTGGAACATGGCGTACAGGTATATTATGATGGATTTGAGCTGCGCGAGGGTGGTGTGTACACATTTTCCTTTGATGTACATAGTACGGTAGAGCGTGATATTGCCTGGCGTGTACAGGTAAATGGTGGCGATTATCATGCATATGCAACAGAGACAGTAAGCGTAGGACCGGATGTACAGCATGTAGAGTCTGAATTTACAATGGAAGAGGCAAATGATCCGGCACCGAGACTTTGCTTTAACTTAGGATTGTTACAGTCGATGAAGGATGCCGGCATGGATGGAAGTTCTTTGGGTGAACATTCCATTTACTTAGACAACTTGTCGTTGACGGTTAAGGATGACAGCCAGATGGCGGCCGATACAGAGGCAGTGGAAGCACCGAAGGTGAAAGTCAATCAGATCGGATATGCAACTGCCGATAAGAAGACGGTTATCTTCTCGGATCTGGATGAGGATGACACGACATTTCAGGTGATCAATGTTGACACGAACAAGAGCGTGTACGATGGCAAGATTAGTGAGAGAGCTTTGAATGTATCTGCGAATGAGTGGAATAATAATGGAGATTTCTCAGATGTGAAGGACAAGGGAACTTATAAGATTGTTACCGGCAAAGGAGAAGAGTCTTATGCGTTTACCATTGGAGACGGCATTTATGATGACGCATTTAAGAGTATTGTGAAGATGTTATATCTGCAAAGATGTGGTATGGAGCTTACAAGTGATAAAGCAGGTGAGTTCGCACATCCGGTGTGCCATAATACACAGGCAACTGTTTACGGAACAAGCAAGAAGGTAGATGTGAGTGGTGGCTGGCATGATGCGGGAGATTATGGCCGATATGTGGTATCCGGTGCCAAAACGGTAGCGGATCTGCTGCTTGCATTTGAGAAGCAGGGTGGTAAGATTCATGCAAAGGATGCCGATAATTTTGATATTCCGGAAAGTAATAATGGAGTAAATGATCTGATCGATGAGGTAAAATATGAACTGGACTGGATGCTGAAAATGCAGGATAGCAGCGGTGGTGTGTATCACAAAGTAACCTGTAAGGTGTTCCCGGAGACAGTAATGCCACAGGATGAGACAGACGAGTTGATCCTGTCACCGATCTCGAATACGGCAACCGGAGATTTTGCAGCGGTAATGGCATTGGCAAGTCGTATCTATACAGAATATGGTGACAGCAGCGATAAGGCATATGCAAAGACATGTCTTGATGCGGCAAAGAAAGCATGGAGTTATTTAGAAAAGAATAAAGATGCGGATGGGTTCAAGAATCCGGAAGATATTGTAACCGGAGAATATCCGGATGGAAGAAGCACAGATGAAGCTTTCTGGGCAGCAGCAGAATTATATAAGACAACAGGGGATGACACATACAAAAAAGCATTGTCAGAGTATGTAAGTGATTCTGCCAACCTTACCGGGCTTGGCTGGGCGAGTGTTGGAGCTTATGGATCATATGCGGTTCTTACAAATGACAAGCTGTTGACTGATAGCACAAATCTCACAAAAGATGTAAGAAATGCCATGGTTGCAGCAGCTGATGAAGCGGTGGCAATAAGTAAAGAGAATGGTTACATGGTAAACCGGGAGAGAAGTTACGAGTGGGGTTCTAATATGGGAATTGCCAATACCGGTATGTTGCTTTTGATGGTAAATGACATTAGTCCCAAGGAAGAATATGTAACATATGCAAAACAGCATTTAAACTATCTGATGGGTGTCAATGCGACAGGATATTGTTTTGTTACCGGATGTGGTACATTATCACCGGAGCATCCACACCACAGACCGTCCGAGGTACTGGGAAAATGTATGCCGGGTATGTTGGTTGGTGGACCGGATAATGGGATGGAAGATCCATATGCCAAGGCAGTATTTTTAAATACGGCTCCGGCAAAATGCTATGTGGATAATGCACAGAGCTACTCAACAAATGAGGTTACAATTTACTGGAATTCACCACTCATTTATCTGATGGTGGCAAGTCAGAAGTAGGCAGAAAGGAAATAGAGAGTTATGAAGATAGGTAGTCATGTAGGAATGTCAGGAAAAGAAATGATGCTGGGTTCTGTGAAAGAGGCACTTTCTTATGGTGCAAATACATTTATGTTATATACAGGTGCACCGCAGAATACGAGACGAAAGGATGTCAGCGAGTTGTGTATTAACGAGGCACAGGCACTTATGAAAGAGCGTGGAATCGATGAATTTGTCGTACATGCACCGTATATCATTAATCTGGCAAACTGCGTGAAACCGGAGACCTATCAGATTGCAGTTGAATTCTTAGAGGTTGAGCTGCAACGGACCGAGGCAATGGGGTCAAAGACATTGGTGCTTCATCCGGGTTCCCATGTCGGGGAAGGTGTAGAGGCCGGAGTTGCCCAGATTATCAAGGGAATCAATTCGGTACTGACCAAGGATACGAATGTGCATATCGCCTTAGAGACAATGGCTGGAAAAGGCAGCGAGATCGGAAGAAGTTTTGAAGAACTGGCGATGATCTATGATGGCGTTGTATATAATGACAAGTTGCGTGTCTGCTTTGATACCTGTCATACGAGTGATGCCGGATATGATATTATTCATGATTACGATGGTGTGATGGAGCAGTTTGACCGGATCATCGGCAAAGATCAGATTGCCGTATTCCATATCAATGACAGTAAGAATGAACCGGGAGCAGGCAAGGATCGACATGAGAATTTTGGATTTGGACATATTGGATTTGATGCGCTCATGCAGGTGATAAAAGATGAGAACTTTGCGGATGTTCCAAAGATTTTAGAGACGCCATATGTGAAAGATCCGGAGAATGCAAAGAAATCGTATCCTCCATATGCATATGAGATTGCAATGATACGAAAAGGTGTGTTTGATCCGGATATGACCCATAAGATATTACGGGATAATCAATAGTTGATATAACAATAGAATGCCCGATCCGAATGGAGTAGGATCGGGCATTGTTACATGTGCAAGAAACGATTGAAAGTCGAATCTTGTTTCATGTGCTCATGGTTCTTGTGATATGATATTACCATCTGATATTTCTATCTGTCGGTCACAGGCATTGGCAACGGTCGGGTCATGGGTGATGATAATAATGGTCATGCCTTGACTGTTTAAGTGTTTTAATAGATCTATAATTTCTGATGAGGTGTGGCTGTCAAGTGCACCGGTTGGTTCATCTGCTAATAGGAATTTAGGATGATTAATTAAGGCACGTGCAATTGCAATTCGTTGTTTTTGCCCACCGGAAAGCTTTTTGACGGGCTTGTCAGCCATTCCGTCCATTCCAACAATGGATAATGCATCTTCCGCAAGTTTCCTTGAATGTGGTACTTTTTTTCTGGAAAAATCTAGGGGAAGAAGTACATTTTCTATTGCAGTAAAATCTTCAATAAGGGCGTAATCTTGCATAACAATTCCAATTTTCTCGTTTCGGATAGTAGCTAATTCTTTATCTTTTTTATTTTTTATTAATTCATCATCCAAATAGTATTCCCCATCATCGTAGTGATCAATGCAGCCAATAATATGTAATAACGTAGATTTTCCGGCACCGGATTTTCCAATTATAGATACCATTTCTCCATCGGAGATTGTGAGAGTAATGTTATGAAGAGCCTCGAATGCATTACTGCTTCCGGCATTGTATGTTTTAGTTATTTTTTTTAATTGAATCATGGTATAAACCCTCCTTTAATTGTTATATAGTACCTGTTTGGCTGAGGTCTTTTGAATAAGTTGAAGTGGAATGATCCATGCGGTTATTGCATAGAGCATCATAATAATTAGACATATCAATGCTTGCAACCAACCGAAATATAATATCTTTTGAGAAAAATATCCGAATATCTCATTGGTATAGATTCCCAAAGCGGTAGTTAACAATGCCACTCCGGACATCATACAGGATTTTAATAGGCTGATTTTGGCGCAGGAATTCCAGGGAAGTCCACACAGGTAGTAGATTGCGTAACTATGCATTTGCTTTTTTACGGTTATTGTATTAATGCTTACGACTGCAACCAAAACAAAGATTAAAATACAAACAAAAACAGGGAAATAATCATGTAATTCCTCCAATATATAGGAAATGCTGCCTTGTTTTAGTTTACTCAAGGGATAAGCCGCTTCAATTGTTGAGTATTGTTTTAAACGTTCAAGAACGGCATCTATTTCTTCCTGAGAGGTTTCATCCTTAAAGGTTAAAATAACAGGACCTTTTATTTCCTTTTGCAGCCCGCGCTTGCGATCTAATCGATAATTGAGTTCTTTGAACAACCCTTGTTTTTCTCCACAGAGAACCTGAGCATCTGAGAGAATAATCAGAGGTTTTCCCTCCGATTCATTATTGTACTGATAGTAACAATCTCGATAATCATAATGAATAGGAGAGGTTTCATTTCGATTAAAGAGATAAGATTTATCTTTTATGATTCCAATAATAGTGACTTTAATTGTCGCATCACAGAAATTGCTTTTGATCTCAAGAGTATCTCCAACAGTAATATTGTTATCATTATGAGTAACGATTGCTTTCAGCGTTGTGTCGGAAGTGTCAGAATCATTAAACCAGCGACCACTTTCCATTTCGGGAGAAAGAATGTTCAAAACGGAAGAATTGTAACACCATAAATTAACATCCGTGTGGTCGCCAACAATTCCATCCTGCCAGATGTTTCCGGATGCGAGAACGTCTTCTATACAGGAAAAATTCATTTTTAATTCTTTTTCGTCATGTACGAGAGATGGATCATCTGGACCGTACTTAAGTTGAAGGGCAGAGGTGGATATATATATTCCGTTTTTATTCAAATAGGGAGCAAGAGCGGAATAATACTTCATTTTTTGCTGTATAGTACAGGAGAGAGAAATGGCTATTAAAAACATAAAAACAAGAAGGAAAAGTACAAGTACATTTAACAACCACATCTTTTTAAAATCTTTAAATACAGTTTTTATAAGTTTCATAATCATTATGCCTCCTTTAACCCGCTTGATATATTTTTAGGAATTTGTAAACAAATTAATAAATATAAAATAATAGATGTAATTCCAATATAAATGATACCGATTAATCCGTATGTGCGCAGAGAATATGATAATGACATATACTCAAAAACTTTTCCGGCATATGGAAGTATAAAAAAATGAAACAATACCGCAGATGCCACATATAGGAGAGATGTAGAGCAAAAGCATTCTAAAAAATATTGCATTCTGGCCTGAAAAATAGTTAGGCCGCAAAGTCTGTATATGGTGAGCTGACGTCTTCGTTGCAAAAGAATATATTCAAAAAGCATTGTTAAAATTCCGGCAGACATTATAGAGATGATAATGCATAATAATAAAAGGGAGTTGTAGAATTGAGTATTATCAATTTCCTGAATATCAAGATCCCAAAAATCCATTCCGTCACCATATTGCTGTGAAAATAGACCAATCACTTCTGTATATTGAGCTTTCGTAATGACATGGTCAAATACGAATTCAAGACTGCATACCCGGATATTGTCCTCTACGGTTCCAACAGGAACAGCTGGTACAGCATTTATGTTTTCCGTGTATCCTACACATTTATATTTTTTTCCATGAATAGTATAGTAGTTGTTTGCATCTGGTGTGTAACGTGCCTTTATAGCAGCCTGATCCGGATCGCTCATCTCGATATTTTCCGGAAATGCCACACATACATATTCATTGTTATTAAATTCTTGTTCGGTAATGTAATGACCGGATGTCATATAACCAGCCTGATCCAGATCTTTCTTAAATAATTGAGGATAAGCAATCTTTCCATTGGAGATGGAAAATGCACAGCTTTGTGAGGCTACAACATTTAAAACAGGGTCATCGGTAGCATCTTCATCATATAGAAAACTAATGGTCATATAGCTGTGATCTAAGATATTGCTGCTTAATTTATGTAAAGTATTTATAACAGATTGTTTGTCAATAGCTTCGTCTGTAAAAGTAAGGGAAATGACATTTTCGCCGGATTGTTCATCCAGTTTTTTCTGTTCAATGTGATGGTAGAAGCCAAATGAGAACAGAATGATGACAGATGAACTAAGAATACAGAGAAGCATTAAAATAAATACGGTTTTCTCTTTTTTAATAAATGAATGTATATTTTTAATAATGTATTTCAAAAAAATCACCTCCGACTAGTGAACAACAAGGAAAGCATATTCGTTGTTGTGCACTATAAATATATGATTACTTTTTGTTAAATCTCAACTAAATCTACGAACGCATATATAAGAAACGACGGAAACCAGGCTCTTGCAATATGATATTATCGGCTTTCGTTTACATAGGTTGTTACGCGGTTCTGAATTAATTTCGCAGTTTCGTCCACATTTTTTTGACCTTTGTAAAAAGCAGAGGTTTCATCGGTTATAATGTTTATAATGGAAGTATCGCTTGTATCAATTTTGTGAGTCCGATTGAAAATGTTTAGGAAGGTTTGTATTTGTTCATCGGATAAAGGGCCATATTCTATTGTATAATCATCATAGGAATATGTGTCGGAATATGGTTCGATTGTATTTCCGTATTCATCTTCATAACTTTTTGTGATCTGAAAATCTTTAAGCATCCGTTCAAAGACGTCTTTTCTTGTTGGAATATAATTAAAAGCATGTTCTACTATTTCTTCTGTTTGAAAATCTTTTGAAATAAATGTACGCAGAAAATCCCAAGCTCCATCTACATTTTTTGTTTGTGAACAAATTCCAAAGGAGTGATATGGTTGGAAGTAAAAGCCGTTGCTATCTGCACACGGATAGCCGATTGCAGTGACGGGTTCATTAAAGATAGATATGGAGTTGATTGTTTCTACTACACCAAAATTTTTTAATTCGTTAAATAGTATCTCTCCATTTTGAAGCATGATAGGAAAGGGAACATCATAATCTGGTTCAACGGCATCACCACGTTTCGCAAACATTAGAAGATTTTTAAATTGTTGTGTGTCAAATTTGCACTGTCCGGTAGACCAGTCTACATACTGATCTAAATTGTTGTATAGCAGGCTGCCTAAAATTTCACCATTGCTATTTAATTGGAGTAATTTTTGATCATCTGGTTTGGAGTTAAGAAATGTGAGCATTTCATTTTCTGTCCAGCCGGTACGCTCGCCAACATCGGATGTTTTTGCAAGCAATGCATTTAAGCCTACACTTTCGCATACATAATATAGAGAATTGTTAGTTTGTAGTGCCTCTACCACGTTGTCTAAAAGATCTGTTTTCTTTATTTCGGAATCCTTCTCAAATAGAGGATCCAGGTTTAGAAGCAGGTTCTTATCCATTAATAGTGCTGCGGGAAAATTTACCCCGACCTCAATAATATCTGGAGCATTGCCGCTTGACACATCTAATAAAAATTGTTGGCAGGGATCTTCATATGCTTCATAACTTTTCAATTCTACATAATATGTATCATTTTTTTCATTATAGGAATTAATCATTGGTTGTATTAAACCATCATCATACATAACTCCTAGTGTGATTATTGTTTTGTTATTTTGGGGACTATTTGTTTTACTCAAAGTCTTTGAATTGGCGTGTGTACATCCTGATAGGAGGAGTATACAGGTTAGCAGGAAATAAATGATATATCGTTTCATAGGTTCTCCTTTCATGTAACATTTGTCACGATGCTGCGGTCATAGTATCTTTTGCAATTTTTCCATCCTTGATCTCAATGATTCGATTGCAACATTGGGCAAGGTCTTCGTCATGTGTTACAATTATAACGGTTGTTCCGGAAACATTTATTTTGCGGAATAGTTCCATTACTGTCTGGGCATTTGCGGAATCTAGCGCTCCGGTTGGCTCGTCGGCAAGTAGAACATCAGGATTGTTGACGATTGAACGTGCAATAGCAGTGCGTTGTTTCTGACCGCCAGATAACTCTGCTACTTTTTTCTTTGCAAAATCAGTCATTTCTACTTTTTCAAGTGCTTCCATTGCAAGCTGTTTTCGGTTCTTTCTTTTATTTTTAGCAAGATTTAAGGGCAACAGCACATTATCTAATACTGTAAAATCTTCCACCAAAGCATAATCCTGCATAACAAGACCAATATGTTCATTTCGGATAGATGCAAGTTTACTTTCGGGCAGATTGCATATTTCCTGTTTGCCTAAATGGTAAATTCCGTCATCATAAGTATCAATGCATGCAAGAATATGTAATAATGTGGATTTGCCTGCACCGGATTTCCCGACAATGGCAAGCAGTTCGCCATCATCAATATGTATAGAAACATTTGTAAGAGCGGTAAATGCGTTTGCTTTCTTTTTGTTATATATTTTTGTAATGTTTTTCAAGTCGATCATCTTTTATTGTCCCTTTCCTGTTTGATCAATTAATATCGTGTGAATGGTTTGCTTTTTAAGTGCAAGGTATGGTTGGATAAAAGAAAGAAACATATAAAATACACCAATGCAAAGACAACAAATGAATTGAGGAAGTTCGTAGTGCAGGGTTGTGTTCATAATGCTTCTTCCATTAATTAAAAATTGCATAATACAGCTATTGATTACTTCGGACACGATAACAGCTAATATAATATGACAGAAGTTTAAAAATATACATTGTTTTCGAGACATGCCACATAATCGGAATATGGCATATGAATATAGCTGCTCTTCTGTAACAATTGCATTGCTACATATTGCACTTACACACATTAGGGAAAATGCAGCTATAAGTATTGGAATAAAAAAATAAAGTGTTGGTCGTATGTTTCGAAGGGATTGAGAATTTATATCAGTCATATAATATCCATTCAGGGTGTTAGCATATTTACTGATCAAAACGTTGTTGAGATTAGCAGTAGTTTGATCAATATCTTTGTCATATTTGATTAATACCATATCGGACATTGGACTGATAATATCGGGATAACGTTTTTTTGCAGCTAATACTTCCGCTTGATTTAATAAAATCGTGCTACCTACTAAAGTTTCTTGCGGAAACTGTGTATACATCTGCATATAGTCGGATTGTGCTTCGCGAGAACCGGAGGTATGTCCCACGATAGTAGCATTATCATCTAAAATACCGATTACCTTAATAGGAATCGTTTCGTTATTGTCTGCGACGGCTTCTAGTATGTCGCCTACATTGGCATCTACTCCCCATACAACTGCATGCAGCATATTATCAGGGGTTACTTCCGGTGTAAGCCAGGAGCCTGTTGCAAGCTTAGGATGATAACGGTTGATAATATCAGGATCATAGGCTCGGAAAGTTACATTAGAACTTCCTTGCAACTTGGTCTGAAGAGTATAACAGGACAAAACGGTAGCAGACTTTAGTACATCTTCCAAATCCTTGGAATTTTCACAAACAGTTTTATTATCCAGACTTACATTGGTAAGTTCTAAAAACATTCCTTGTGATCGAAAATAATCAGAAAAAGGTTTATAATATTGCAGTGCAGTGGACGTGGCAGAACTTGCAGCGGCTGTCAGAACTAATATTGCAGTCAATTGTAAAACGATAAAGAAGGAGGATAATGGATGTTTTTTCCAATATTGTAATATTATTTTTGCTCTCAAATCTTCACCCCATTTCTTAGTTTAGCGTTTTTATTATACTTCCACGGCATTCATTCCATGTGATTGCCAGACAGAAGATAATGGAACATGTAATATAGATGCCAAATAGTATACAATAGATCGATATTGAAAAGGAATTCGGCATATATAAATAGTATGGCTGCAAATGTGGAACGAGCACATGTGCAAAGAGCAGGATTGCTATAATATATCCGGGAAGTATTAATATCAAAAATTCTCCAAGCTGCAAGAAGATATTTTTCCATCGAGAAAGACCACATAGGCGAAAGACTGCCATTTTGTGGTGGTTTTTCCGCAGGTAAAATCGGTACAAGGACATAAGGTCTATGGAAGCGATCAATGTTACAAGTCCTACTATGATAAATACGATATTATATACATAGTGCACGGTATCTTTTTGAGGTTCTCCCGGATATTCAAAGGTTACCCGGTCACCTAACTCGTCTTTTAGAATATTCGTTAAAATTTCATAGGAGGTCATGGACATGTGTTCGGGAAAAGTAAGGGTTCCGGATGAAAAAGAAATATTATTATCCAATGAACTATAAGGAATCATTGGTTCGATCTGATAATTCTGATAGCCGATAATCTTGTAATCTTTCCCCTCAATTGTAACGGTATTGTCTGCATTGATTGCATCTTCAGGGTGAACACCTTCTATCTGATATTGTGGATTTTTATAATTCCAAAATAGTGTTACTTGTGCCCCTTCTTTTTCTTGAATGTCTGACCAGCGACTGCCGTCAGTAAAAGAATACGTTTGCATATTATCAAATACAATATCCGGCGCAGATACACCGGAACGATTGATAGCAACTTTGATGGAGGTATCCTTACTTTCTATTCCTTTTGGAATGTTCCAATTTAGAGGGGAATAGACGATTAAAACTACAAAGTTACTGTTACCAGAACCTTCTATCAGATCCATTTTGTTAGATATTCGTTTGATGCATCGATCCATATCTGATTTGGTAACTTCTTTTCCCTTTTCGCTTGAAAATTCAAAACTGAATTCGTCAAATCCTTCAACTTGATCATAATCCCCGCTTTGGATTATGTTATAATTCTGATATACACCATAGATAAAATGTATTAACAGGACGGATACCATGATAATTCCCATACTTAAAATGAACAGAGGTGTATTGTATCGGATAAATGATCGGTAATTTTTAAAAATGTATTGCATGGAAATACCTCCACAAATGTTTATTAGGGTGTCAAACCACTAATAGTTATGATGTGACACCCATAGAAAAGTTAATTAGTAAGTAATGCTTTTGCTTTGTAAAGTAGGACAAGAATTGCGGGCGCCATCATAAATTACGCTAACACCATAATAATGTGGGTAGGATTTTTTATTTTTTCGTTTTCCCTCAGCGGTACGAGATGAATTTTTATTAGTAACACCGGAAGAAGAGGCTATAATGCGTGCTCCACCCAAAGAGGTTCCAGCTTTTAAATATAGATCAATATATTTGGATGCAGTCGTGTTATTGCTTCCCCGAACGGTAGCTTTATCACTGGAATTTACAGAAATAGAAACAGTGGTATACTTGCCTGTGTTAGAAGCTGCATTTGCAGTAACTGGAACGGCGGTAGCTATCATGGTAAGTGCCAATGCACAAGTTGTAATAGATTTTCTTATTCTTTTTGTCATTTGATTATCTCCTTTTTAAAAATTGTCAGTAATATTCATACTGGTTTTTTGTTTGTTGTTATTGTATAATATAGATGGTTATTTTGTTTTGGGCTTTCTGCAATCTTATTTCGTTAAGAATACAGAAAGCCTTATTTAATTGGTGGATTATCATCCATTCTGTTTTCCTCTTTCTTTAGAATGACCGTCTTATAGTAACAGATCTAATGCTTCTTGCAGTTATGTGCAAATTCTGCAAAACCATCTGGCTCTTTTGGCTGATAGTATCTTCCTTTGCATCCGTGAGAAATGAGAGGTGATATAGCCATTGCCACAGCGCAAAGTTGTACACCGTACTTACAAATAAGTTGTTGTAATCTTTTCTTCATATGTAGAATCTCCTTTCATATAATTGTCAGATAGCATTTGCTAATCTATGTGAGGATTATAGCATAAAAGATTTGTTGTAAACGGTTTTTGGGGCAAGCGGTCGATATTCGGGGGCGAGTGGTCATGTTGTATGTTTCATATGTTACTTTTTGACCGTTCGCCCCCGAATATCGACCGCTTGCCCCGAAAACCAGAGAACGGTCATAATATGTGCTATACTACACAATGTAGAGAAATGGAGAGGAAGTGTAGAAAGATGTGTGGAAATTGGATTGCACAGATTTTGGTGGAGAATCAAACAATAGAGAAAAAGGAACAGGAGATATATACCTATATATTTGATTACATAATAAGTAATGCAATATATGCATTAAGTCTGATACTGATTGGAGTATTGTGTGGAAGATTAGATGTAACAATATGTTATCTGTTGGTTGCAATGCCGCTTCGATGGGTTGCAGGGGGATATCATGCAAATACAAGAGGAATGTGTAATGTGTTATCCTACGGAGTGTTTTTGCTTGTAGTGTTTGTTACACCATATATAGCAGATTGGTTCCATATGGGATGGCTGGTGTTATATGGTATAGGGTGTGCAGTAATTCTTGCTGTAGCACCGGTGGATACACCGAATAAGAGATTCTCCTGCGAACAGAGAAAACAGTTACATAGAAGATGTATTATATTGTGTGCCGGCTTAAGTGTAGTGGAGGGCTGTTTCTGGTTTGGTGAGAAGAATCTGTATTATGCGGCAATCAGTATCTGTGTTATAATCGAGTTAATAGGATTGGTGGCGGGAATTGCAAAGAATAGGAGGGTGCTATGAAACTACGGGTTGGAATCTGCGATGATGAAAAGTCTGTGATTGAAATTCTGCAACAGTGTATGGAACAATATCAGATGCATCAGGATGTCGAACTGGAAGTAGAATCTTTTACGAATGGCAACGAATTGTTGGCAATGAATCGGGTGAATCCATATCATGTTGTACTCCTGGATGTGGAGATGCCGGAAATAGATGGTTTGGAGGTCGCACGGCGGTTGAGAGAGGATGTGTTAGATGATATCTTTATTGTATTTGTGACATCCTATCCGAAATATATGCAGGAAAGTTTTGCAGTACAGCCATTTCAGTTTCTGGTAAAGCCAGTACAATATGATCCTGTAGAAAAGTTATTTCAGGATATGATACATCGGTATGAACATTCACATGTCACGAAAGTGATCGTTGGAACAGGAGGGGAAAAACAATTGATCCGGATTCGTGATATTGTATACATGAAGACGGTGAAAGATAAGAAGCCAGTTCTGGAATATGTATTATCCGATCGAACAATTGTTGGGGAAGGAACGATTCAACAATGGGAAGAAAGTCTTCAACAGTATGCATTTATCTCACCATGCAGAGGTTATCTGGTGAATTTGAAATATGTTGTGACAGTAGGGCGGTCGGGATTACGGTTGTTGGACGGAATGATAATTCCGATTAGTAGAAGAAGAGTGAAAACGATACAGGATTTGTTTTTGGAGAGAACGATGGATGTGATGAATTAGGAGAATGGATGTATGTTGACAATATTAGATTATATAACTGGGGTGTTGGATGCAGTAGCAATGTATATATATTATCAGACATTGTATGATAAGCGTCGGCGGGACGTAAGATCCGTATGGGTCATAGTGGTGTGTATTGTTACACAGTTTTTTTATGAAGGAATGACACAATTTATGATGGGTGATACTTCACAGAGGGCACTTTACTTACGGAGTCTGCTGGCAATAGTGACATATTTTATATTGACATATTTTTATAGGCTGAAACTGCAAGAGAGAGTTTTTGCAGTAGTAAGTATTATGATAATTAATTATGTTTTTGAAGATGGTGCGTATTATCTGGTAAGTCATATTACCGGAGTAGAGGATCAGATGGATCATCTGCCTGTATGGTCATTTATTGCAATAAGCTATGTCAAAGGCTTAATTGTATTAGTAGCGATTTTGCTGTTTCGAGCAGTGTGGAAGAGAAAGGAAGGAGTACATTCTAAAATGTATTCTTTGCTATTAATAATAGTTCCTTTGTTATCGGGTGCTTTGATTACTATGCCACCCTGTTCTGAGATGATCGTTAGTAACCCTCAATTTTATATAGTGTTATTACTTTTTCTTTTTGTAATCAATGTGGTGAATTATGTGTTACTTGGGAATGTGTTAAAAGCAGAAGAACTGGAACAAAAGAATCAAATGTTAGATGATCAGCTTATACGACAAAAACAGAGGTATGATCAATTGGGGGAAGCTTATCGGGAGATCCGGAGTTTCGTGCACGATACGAAGAAACATTTTAACTGTATTAATGAATGTGTGAAAAGGAAAGAATATGATGTTATCACGGCATATACACAGGAAGCAATGGCAGATCTGGAATCAAGATATGCAACAGTGAATACAGGATGTCTGGCAATTGATGCACTTGTGAGCAATTTTATGTTACAGACCAGATCTAAGGGAATTCAATTGACTACGAGCCTGAAGGTGGAAGCACAACGAGTTCCGGTTAGTGATTATCATTTGGCAATCATATTAGGAAACCTGTTGGATAATGCGTTGAATGCATGCCAGGGGCAGCTTAATCCTAAGATTGTGCTTAAGATACAACAGGTGGAAAACAATGCATTTGCGATATACATCGCGAATACCTATGTACCGGAACCGGATGATAAGGTGGTACAGAACTTAGACGAGATGGATTTTATTCACGGCTATGGTCTGGATAATGTGAAAAAGTCAGTCAGAGCATATAACGGAATTATGAGAGTGAAACATGAGCAGGATATGTATAGTGTTGCGATCGTATTTCCGTTTGATGCATTGCATTATATAAGACCGTTGTAAAAATAGTGATTGACATTTTGTCGCAATTCCCCTATAATCATATCTAGAGTGTTACTGATAAAGCAGGCATGACCATATTCGTAGAAAGATACGTTTTTTGGTTATGCCTTTTTGTATATCTTTGAACCAGTGGTGAGAGGATGTGCAAAGGAATCGGGCGAAGGAGAGGAGGACAGAAGCAATGGAGCTGATTAAGGCACTGAACAATAATGTGGCATTAGTCTATGACGACAACAAGCAGGAAGCAGTCGTGATGGGAAGTGGAGTTGCATTTGGTTTGAAACCCGGCGGTTCTGTCAACCAGAGCCGTGTAGAGAAGTTCTTTGTTCTCGATGGTGAGAAAGGTCACAAAGACTTTGACCGTCTGTTGGAACGGATCTCGTTAGATAATCTTGAATTGGCCAGCGATATTATCAAGCGGGGCGAGCAACAGTTAGGGTACCATTGTAATGACAGTATTCTATTAACTTTATCAGATCACCTGGGAATGATGTTAGAACGTGTGAAAGAAGGCGTGTATTTTGCTTCACCGTTAGAGTGGGATATCAAGCTGATCTACCCCAAGGAGTATCGATATGCGATGACGGTGGTAAAAGATCTGCAACGGGATCTGAATACGGAGATTCCGGAGCAGGAGGCGGCATTTATTGCATTGCATTTCATCAATGCGAACCTGAACTCAGAGGGAATGCAGAATACGATTCTTGGCACAAAGATCATCCAGAACATCTTGAATATCTGCAAGATATACTATAAGAGAGAATTTGACGAAGATGATTTTGATGTCCGCAGATTTATCTCTCACATCCGGTATTTCGTGCAGCGCCAGATGAAAGGCGAAGTGTTAGATATTGATGAGACGATCGCAGAAGCTGTGATCGTAAGCTGTCCGGAAGACTATAAGTGTTCCCTGAAGATCGCAGACTTCCTGAAGAAGACCTATAACTGGGATATCAGCAGAGGCGAGATCTTATATCTGACATTACATTTAAACCGTATAGGCAAAAAAGCATAAAGGTGTTACTAGTACGACTAGGCATGACTCGGACGATACAGCGAATATGTGCATACGCTGTGTCTGTTTCGGGTCATTTTTTGTATCTGTTCAGAGCCAAGCGGATTTTTGCACAAATGCGTAGCATTTTGGAGGTTGGCTCTGAGCAGTTACCGTTTTTATGAAAGGAGAACAAGTATGAAATTTGAAAATGAAGCAAAGACGATCGTAGAGTTAGTCGGCGGCGAGAAGAACATTAACAATCTTGTGCATTGTGCAACAAGACTGCGTTTCGAGTTAAAGAGTGACGCAAAGGCAGATAAGGCAGCCTTAGAGAAATTGCCATATGTTATGAAGGTAATCGTAAGTGGAGGTCAGTATCAGGTTGTAATCGGACCGGATGTCAACAACTACTATAACGCAATTTTATCTGTAGCTAATATTGGAACAAAGAAGGAGAGCAACGAAGACAGCGGCGAGAAGAAGAGTGCGATCGACCGTCTGATGAAGGTTATCTCCGGTGCATTTTCTCCATTGATTCCATTACTTGCCGGTGCAGGTATGGTAAAGGCATTACTTACCGTATTGATCGAGTTACATGTATTAGGTTATGAAGATCCAACTTATTTGATCTTATCCGCAGCAGGAAATGCTGTATTCTATTTCCTTCCAATCTTCTTAGGAACAACACTTGCGAAGCAGTTTGGTGCAAATGCATATGTTGGTGGTGCGATTGGTGCAGCTTTGTTAGAGCCGAACTTTACCGGCTTGTTATCCGCAGAGGGCGGCGTGAATTTCTTAGGAATTCCGGTTACACCGATTGATTATGCATCAACGGTATTCCCAATCTTTATCGCAGTTATCGTATATAGTTTCTTAGAGAAGGGTCTTAAGAAGATCATTAAGAAAGAATTACAGTTGTTCTTAGTTCCAATGATCTGTCTGATGGTTATGGTACCATTTACAGCGATCGTATTCGGTCCGTTTGGTACAACAGTTGGTAACGTGGTAGCTGATATTGTTGTAAAATTATTCAGCTTTAACAAGATTATTGCAGGTTTACTTCTTGCAGCAGCTTATCCATTCCTTACAATCTTTGGTCTGCATTGGGGCTTCACTCCAATTACATTACAGAACTTAGATCAGTATGGTGGAGATATGATCGAAGGTGTTTGTGTATGTGCGGTATTTGCACAGATCGGTATTGCAATCGGTGCTTATCTTAAGGGTAAGAAGGGTTCTAAGATTCGTTCCGTAGCAGGACCTACTGTTATCACTGGTATTATGGCTGGTGTTACAGAGCCAATCCTTTACGGCATTGTTATGGAGTATAAGAGATTAATGGCAGTTGTTGCAATCGCCAGCGGACTTGGTGGAGCAATCAATGGTGCACTTGGTGTTACGATGGATGAGTATGTGTTCCACAACATTTTTGCTATGATCATGCAGACATATTCTCCATTTGTTGGTTATCTGATCGGTATTTCGGTTGCGCTTGTTGCAGGTGCATTGCTTACTTACTTCTGGGGTATCCGTCCGGAGGATATGAAAGACTTTGTTCCGGAACATGAAGAAGCAGAGCAGATCGAACAGGCACCAGCCGTTGAGAAGACAGATGCAGTAGTATGTGCACCAGTAGCTGGTGAGGTAGTAGCATTAAAGGATGTTCCGGACGAGGTATTCTCAAGCGGAGTAACCGGAGATGGTCTTGCAATCAATCCAAGTGATAACAAGATTGTTGCACCTGCTGATGGTGTGATCAGTGCATTGCTTCCGTCAAAGCATGCGGTTGGAATGACACTTGCAAATGGTGCAGAGATATTGATTCATGTAGGTTTGAACACAGTTATGTTAGAGGGCAAGGGATTTGATGTTAAGGTAGAAGAAGGACAGGAAGTAAAAGCAGGAGAGACATTGCTTACATTTGACCGCAGCGTGATCGAAGGTGCAGGATACTCATTGATCACTCCAATTCTTGTGACAAACATTGATGATTTTGCATCCTTAGAAAAGACAGATGCAAAGAGTGTAAATGCTGGAGACAACTTATACAAAGTGATGGCATAGGAGATCAATTATGAGAGATCATTTTTTATGGGGCGGCGCAGTAGCCGCCCATCAGGTAGAGGGTGCATATGACCAGGATGGAAAAGGACTTAGTATTGCTGATGTGATGACTGGCGGCAGTCGCGAGAAGGCAAGAGAGATTACGGATGGAATTGTTGATGGCAAGTACTATCCCAATCATGATGGAATTCATTTTTATGAGCTATACAAAGAAGATGTGAAGCTCTTTGCTGAGATGGGATTTAAATGTTTCCGTACCAGCATCGCATGGAGTCGTATCTTTCCACAGGGAGATGAGACCGAGCCGAATGAGAAGGGCTTGCAGTTCTATGATAATCTGTTTGACGAACTGTTGAAGTACGGGATTGAGCCGGTCATTACGTTGTCGCATTTTGAGATGCCGTATGGCTTAGTGAAGAAATACGGTGGCTGGCGTAACCGGAAGATGATTGAGTTCTTTACGAAATTTGCACTTACCGTGATGGAACGGTATCGTGATAAAGTAAAATACTGGATGACATTTAACGAGATCAATAACCAGATGATCTTAAGCAATCCGATCTATGCATTTACCAACTCCGGTATTGTGTTCGAGGACGGAGAAGATCGTCAGAAGCTGGTATATCAGGCAGCACATTATCAGTTTGTGGCAAGTGCCAATGTGGTGAAGTTAGGTCATGCGATCAATCCTCAATTCCAGATTGGATGCATGGTAGCGGCAACACCGGTATATGCATATAGCTGTAATCCGGATGACGTATTGCTGGCACAGAAAGAGGATCGCAAGAATCTGTTCTTTACGGATGTTCAGGCAAGAGGGCATTATCCTGCTTACATTATGAAAGAGTGGGAGAAGAATGGATATGAGATGGATGTAACGGACGAAGATCTGCGAATCATTGCAGAGGGTTGTGTGGACTATATCGGTTTCAGCTATTATCTGAGCAGTGTAATGAGTGCAGATGCCAATATCGAGAAGCTAGGCAATGATCTGGCAGCTAGTGCGGACGCTGTACCTAATCCATATCTGGAAATGACACCATGGGGCTGGACGATCGATCCAAAGGGACTTCGTTATGTCCTGAATCAGTATTCAGATCGTTACGAGCTGCCATTATTTATCGTAGAAAATGGATTCGGATACGAGGATGTCTTAGAGAATGGAGAGATTACGGATGATAACCGGATTCAGTTCTTAGGAGATCATATCCGGGAAATGATGAAAGCCATCGAGGAAGATGGTGTCGATGTGATGGGATATACCGTATGGGGCTGTATTGACCCGGTATCCTTCACAACCGGCGAGATGCGCAAGCGTTATGGATTTATCTATGTAGATAAGATGGATGACGGAAGCGGCACCTATGCCAGAAAGAAGAAAAAATCATTTGACTGGTATCAGAAGGTGATTGCCAGTAATGGACGAGACTTATAATTCCCCAAGGTAATTCGGACAATGGACGATTATATAGAGCCCGGAATCGCAGAAGCGGTTCGGGTTCTTTTTCTTTGCCCCGGATAGAAAATGGGCAGGGTCCGGAAAGAATAGGATAGAAGTGTTACGTGCAGAATAATGTAAAATTGAAAAAAAGTTCGTGCATTTTAGTGTAATATTTGAATAAAAATACGTTGAAATTGACATGAATATATTATATACTACAAGAAAATGGATCAGGGTGGTGATAATATGTATAGGAAAGTTATGACATTTTTAGAAGATTGGAGACAGAATCCGTATCGAAAACCGCTTATTATACAAGGGGCAAGACAGGTGGGGAAGACATATTCCATTTTGGAGTTTGGAAGGACACATTATGATAATGTTGCGTATTTTAACTTTGAGACGAATCCCAAATTGTGTGAAACATTTGAGGAGGATATCAGTCCCAATTATTTGATTCCGATTCTGTCACATATTGCAGGGCAGACGATTGTCAGGGAAAAGACATTGATCGTGTTAGATGAAGTTCAATTGTGCGAGCGGGCATTGACCTCCTTGAAATATTTTTGTGAACAGGAGCCGGACTATCATATTATTGTAGCGGGAAGTCTGTTAGGAGTAGCGGTGAATCGGGCGCAGTTTTCATTTCCGGTGGGGAAGGTAGATATGAAAACAATGTATCCAATGGATATGGAAGAATTCCTGATTGCGATGGGAGAGGAGAAGCTGGTTGAACGAATCCGGGAGCATTTTCTCACGAATGAACCAATGCCTTCTGCGTTGCACGATCATGCAATGCAATTGTATCGGCAGTATCTTGTTGTCGGAGGAATGCCGGAATGTGTTATGCAATATGTACAGACGAAGGATTATATATTGATTCGGCATACACAGGATACGATTCTTGCAAGTTATCTGAATGATATGAGTAAGTACAATAATGCCAATGAGATTAAGAAGACAAGATTGGCATATGATAACATTACAGTACAGCTTTCAAAGAAGAATACCCGTTTCCAGTATAAGTTGATCAAGAAAGGGGGACGTGCTTCGGAATTTGAGAATGCAATAGAGTGGTTGTGTTTGTCAGGGGTTGTTTCTAAGATATACAGAGTGGAACAGATCAAGAAGCCGTTGGAAAATTACAGGGATATAGATGCCTTCAAAATCTATGTGTCAGATCTGGGCTTGTTGTGTGCGAAGAAAGATCTGGCGGCAGATGATATCTTGTATATGGTAGATGAGATAAATGATTTTAAAGGCGGCATGACTGAGAATTATGTGAATGCACAGTTAATAGCAAATGCATATCACACATATTATTGGGAGTCGGAGCGTGGAGCAGAAGTTGATTTTGTGATTCAACGGGATGGGAAGATCATTCCGATTGAGGTTAAGTCAGCGGATAATACAAGAGCGAAAAGTTTGAATGTATATATGAATACGTACAAACCGGCATATGCGATCAAGTTATCTTCTAAGAATTTTGCGTTTGAAGATAATAAGAAAGTAGTTCCGCTTTACGCGGCATTTTGTATTTAATAGATTCATATAGGAGATCATGAAAGGATTCTTTCGTGATCTCTATTTATATGGTGCCTTTAATAAAATGGGTTGCAACAACATTTCTACGAGAGGGAACGAAAAGAGATATTGACACTGTATTGTATATATGGTATATATACAATATGCATACTTGATAGGATGGTCAGCCATCCTATATCCCGGGAGGAAACAGATGGATATTATAATTAGCAACAACAGTAACAGCCCGATCTATGAGCAGATCACGACGCAGATTAAGGAAATGATCTTAAATGGAATCTTACAGGAAGGGGATGCTCTTCCGTCTATGCGTACGTTGGCAAAGGATTTGCGGATCAGTATTATTACGACAAAGCGGGCATACGAGGACTTGGAACGGGATGGATTCATTGAATCCTTTACCGGAAGAGGAAGCTTCGTGAAGGCTACCGGTAAGGAGCTGATGCAGGAGGAATTGCTGTGTCAGGTGCAGGACTTAGCAGAGCAGACCTGCAAGAAGGCGGCACTGGCCGGTCTTTCTTTAGAGGAGCTATTAGAGATGATACGCCTAATCTATGATGGTGAGTAGTGGAAAGGGAGAAGAGAATGAGTAATGTAATAGAGATAGAAGGTCTGTGCAAACGCTATGATGGTTTTGCGATTGAGAACCTCGATCTATCCATTCCGCAGGGCGGTATTATGGGATTCATTGGGGCAAATGGTGCCGGAAAGACAACGACTATTTATTCCATATTGAATGTTATTCCGGTTGATGCGGGCAGGATTCAGATCTTTGGTAAAGATTATAAGAAGGATGAGCAGGAGATCAAGCAGGATATTGGAGTTGTGTTTGATGAGATGGGATATCATGAGATTATGACACCATTGCAGATCAGCCGGATGATGAAGTCTATATATCATAATTGGAGTGAGATGGAATTTGCAAAGTATTTAGATCGCTTTGGTCTGCCATATAAGAAACGGTGTGGAACTTTTTCTCGTGGTATGCGGATGAAGTTGCAGATCGCAGTAGCTTTATCGCATGGAGCCAAGCTGCTGATCATGGATGAGCCGACAAGTGGATTAGATCCGGTTGTGCGGAATGAGATGTTAGATATCTTTCAAGAGTTCGTGGAAGAGGAAGATCATACCATTTTGTTGTCTTCTCACATTATTGAGGATTTGGAGCGGATTGCGGATGAGATCGCATTTATTGATAAGGGAAGAATTCTGTTGGCAGATAATAAGGATGTGATATTAGAGCAGCATGCGATTCTGAAAGGCAAGAAACAGGATATCAGTAAGATACGGTCAGAGGATATGGTTGGGGTGAAACGGTCTGCGTATGGAGTTGAGATCTTAGTACAGGATGCTCCGGCATGTCGGAGAAGATATCCGGAGTTTCTATGCGAGCCGGCTTCCCTTGAAGATATTATGCTTTATTATGTGAGTAGGGAAGGTAAAGGAATGACAGGTGCAAGAGAGATGGCAGAGGAGAACAAGGGGGCGTAGAACATGGTCGGACTGATTCAAAAGGATATGTGTGTGTTACGCCGGCAACTCCTGACTCTATTGGAGGTGGCAATTGGCGTTACGGTATTGGGCGTGTTATTTTTCTTAAGTGCGAAGTATGGAAATATTGCCAAAGAACTTGCCGGTATGGACTCGGAACCAAACGGAGAAGCGATGTTCTTTGTTGCATATCGGATGACAATCTGGATGATACTGTTGATACCGATGACATTTTTAACGACAATACAGGAATGTTTTAAGGCAGATATTCAGGCTGGATTCTCGGTTGTCGCAGATTCCATGCCAATATCGAAACGTACTTTGGTGTGCGCCAGATATGTGGGAAGTATGTTGTTGTCGGTATTTTGTCTTGGGGTATCCCTGTTAGCAGGGGGACTGGTAGCTATGACAACGGATGCGTTTGCATTTTCTGAGATAGCGAGATGGTGTCTTTGTGCATTTGCAGGGCTGGTCATTTATAATATGATCATTTTTCCGTTGTTATACTGGTTCCGGGGAAAGAGGATGGATCTGATCATGTTGTTTCCTCTTCTGACAGTGGGAATGTATATTATCATAAAAGGTGGTCAGTTAGATGATGCAGAGCTTACCGAAGCGTTGATCTATTTGGGAGAACATGCAGCGGATTATACATGGATACTATTAGGAATTATGGTGGTTTGTGTGGGAATATCGTGTGGGATTTCCGTGTGGTTGGAAGAGAGAAGGGGGCTTGGAAAATGATCGGATTATGCTATAAAGATATGATATGCGGAAAATTAAGGTGGACGGTGTTATGCGTGGTACTGGTGTGCATACTGCCGATTGTAGTGGGCTATCTGGTTCCGGAAACTGTACTTCCGTCAGATAATGTGAGTGTTCTGGTGCTTCTTTTTTTGGGAGTTGGAAGTGTCTGTGCGTATGGTGTGCTGCTTGGAAATGTGGTGCAGGCGGTACTGGATACGGATAAGGGCAAGAATGCAGAGGCATATATGAGAAGTCTTCCTTCGACGGCAAGCCGCTATGTATATAGCAAGTATATTGTGTTGGCGGCAATATTCGGACTGGTTACGGTTGGCTTTGTGTTAGCCTTCTGGATGCTTCGGGGAATCGGAAATGATCCGGGAGTACAGATGTTGACGGGTGAATTGCTTTCTGCATTTCCGGCGGTATGCGGTTGCTGTCTGGTTGTTCTTGCGCTTGAACTTCCGGTATGTTTTCGATTCGGAACAGAGAAGGGCAACCAAATGCGGGTTGCATTTATTGTATTCCTGTTCTTTGGTGGTATCGTCTATCTGTTATTTGGGGATCTTACGGTATTCGATCATTGGGATGCCGAACATATTTATCAATTCTTAGAACAGCATCCGTGGATTATGAAGCACGGAAAAGCGACCGTTCCGGTGGTGTCGGTTGTCTTGTATGTGCTGTCAGCGAGATTGTCTGCATGGCTATACACAAAGAAAAATGTGGGAGAGTGATTAGAAAAAATACCCGGAGTAAAATCCGGGTATTTTTTTGCAACATTTTTCTGCTCCGAATTGTATATAAGGTAGAAGGATGAAAAACCTTACTACAATCAGATTAGGAGTGATGACTTATGAGAAAAATGATAATGACAATCGTATGTGCAGGAATGGTATTCACAATGGTGGGCTGCGGAACACAGAGCAAACAGGTGGCAGAAGCACCGAAGGCAACCACGACACAACAGGTGGATGCGACAACGGATATAGAAAAGAAGCCTGTGACAGATGATCAGACACAGATTCCGAATCCGTTTATTGAATGTGAGTTCCTTGAAGATGCAGCAAAAATAGCAGGATTTACAATGGAAGTACCGGATATGTTAAGTGGTTATCAGAGGAGGGTAATCAGCGCAATCGAGAATGACATGATTCAGGTTGATTATACGAATGAAGAGGATGCGGTACGAAGTGAGGAAGAATTGAATCAGAAGGATTGGTCGCAGGAAGATTTCACAAACAAGGATGTCACAATTCGTAAGGCGAAAGAGAGTGGGGACATCAGTGGTGATTATAATGAGTATTCAGAACAAAAGAAAGTGACAGTTGGCGATACTTCTGTTACTATGAAGGGAAATGACGGGATGATCTGCGTAGCTATCTAGCAGGAGGGTGAATATAGTTATGCAGTGATTGCGGGTGTTGCGGTAAGTGAAGAGACAATGACCGAGTGGATTGAACAGGTGAAGTAGCAGGAGGAAAACAAGATGCAACAGGTATTGTGTGCAACAGGAAAAATAGAACATAGTATATGCAATGTGTCTTGCTTGCATTTTCTTCAGAAGATATATCTGGAATGGAAGGATGGCATCTGCTGGATGCTGTCCGGCAGCCGGATATGGAAAGCCGTACAGCAGAAGGTAGCTGAATGGAAAGAGGATACAGTAGCGGGTAAAATGGAGAAGGATAAGGTTATATCTTTTCATGGAAAAGACGAGCGGGCAGAATATCTGTTAGATGCTTATGGCAATTCCATTCTCCGGCTCGCATATTCGTATCTTCATAATAAAAGTGATGCAGAGGAGATCTTGCAAGACACCTTGCTTCAATATTTAAGAGTGAAACCGCTTTTTGAAAATACAAATCATGAGAAAGCGTGGCTATTGCGGGTAGCAGCCAATCTTAGCAAGAATAAGATTTCTTATAATCGATTACGCATGACGGATGAATTACAGGAGGAATTAGTTGCCAAGGAGCAGGAGGATCTTGCCTTTGTATGGGATGCGGTGAAAGAATTGCCGGAGCCGTATCGGGAAGTGGTTCATCTTTATTATGAAGAGTGGTATAGCACGAAGGAGATTGCCATCTTGCTGCAAAGAAAAGAAGCAACCGTACGCTCTGATCTTAGAAGGGCAAGAAAACGGTTAAAAGAGATATTGAAGGAGGCGTATGATTTTGAGTAAATATAATGAAGTAATGGAACGTCTTACGGTAACACCGGAGATGAAAGCACGAATCCTTCAAAATGTTGCGAAAGAACAGAAGGAGAATCAGAATACATGGAAGAAGATGTATAGCAGATATATTGCGATGGCGGCTTGTCTGGTACTTGTGTTAATTGGTGCGATGGGAATTCCAAGGTTATTAACATTATATGATATAGATGGGCGAGGTACCGATCCGCAGCCTGCAACTACAGAATTTGTACAGGGTGTATTTGCGATAGAAGAGAAGAAGGATGTACAGGCGTTATCCGATGCAATTGGATTTTCAGTTCAAGAGTTAGGCAATATTCCATATGATGTAGAGAAGACGGAATATCTGGCATATGGCGAGGATATAGCAGAGATCAATTATATTGGAAAAGACCAGACAATCTGTTACCGCAAAGGAAACGGTACGGAGGATGTGTCTGGAATCTATGAAACGTATTCTGATACGAAAGTGATCACAGTTGGAACGCAAAATGTTACAGTATGCGGAGAGGGGGATGTCATTTATCTGGCAACCTGGACGGATGGAACCTATGCGTATTCTATCTATACCGAGCAGGGTGTGACGCAGGAACAATTAGAGGATATGGTGAAATAAGCAGAATTGCGCAGAATGCATTTACAATATTTTCCAGTATCGGCAAAAACGAAAAAAAGTAATCATGAAATATTGATTTTTTTGCCGATAAGTTCAAGATTATTTTCGAATTACTTATTGATAGACAGACAGGAAAACTCCTATTTGTGTGCAGTGGATTATTATAATATCCATGGCAGGCAGATAGGAGTTTTTTGTTATATAGGAAAGTTTATTATTAAGACGATATGAAGCTTTCTAAAGAGTTTCTTAAATATGGGAAAAAATGAAGATTTTTTCACAATTCTTTCGTTATAGTAAGTGTGAAAGGAAAAAGAGATATATTTGAACACGATCAAAAGGTGTGCATTTTATGTGATAAGAAACATCAAATTAGGAGGTATGGCATATGGAGTGGATCGTAAAGCATAAGAAATGGTTTGAAATTACGGGATGGATATTGTTTGCAGTTGGTGTTATATGGGCATGGAGAGCAGGGCTGTTTACAGATACAGAGAAATTACAGGCATTGTTAGAAAAAAGCGGAATATTGGCACCTCTTCTGTTTGTGATCGTACAGGCAGTACAGGTTGTCATTCCGATCATGCCCGGTGCCATTGGATGTGTGTTTGGAGTTGTGTTCTTCGGAGCGCTTTGGGGTTTCGTATTCAACTATATCGGAATCTGTATCGGTTCGGTTTGTGCATTTTTATTGGCAAGAAAGTACGGAATGATGTTTGTACAGAATATGACCGGTTCAAAGTTCTATAACAAATATCAGCATTTTTTGGAAAAGGAAAATCAGTTTGAGAAAATGTTTGCGTTATTGATCTTCCTTCCGGTGGCTCCGGATGATTTCCTGTGTTATCTTGCCGGAGTAAGCCGGATGCGTCTGACTCGCTTTACAACGATCATTTTGCTTGGAAAACCGGCAGCGATCCTTATGTACAGCACGGGACTTCATCAGGTGCTCCGAATGGCAATGGCGCATCTGGCGGTATGATACTGCTATTCCCGGATGGTGGCTATATGGGCTGAACGTTGGCAATTCATAATTATTCAAAGGAGAAACACAATATGAACGTATATATTTATTCACAGTTTCAGAAGATGATAGAGAAGAGTGGTGTAGGAAGAGCGATGTATCACCAGAAGAAGGCGTTGGAAAGAGAAGGCGTCCAGGTGGTAGATCGAAAAGAAGATGCGGATGTGATACATATCAATACAATATTTCCGGGTTCGGTTTCCATGGCACTTTGGGCAAAACGACATGGAAAAGCGGTTGTGTTTCATGCACATTCTACCAGAGAGGATTTTGCCAATTCGTATGTTGGCTCGAACCGATTTGCAGGCCTGTTTGGAAAATGGATCACATTTTGTTATCAGTTGGGGGACAATGTGATCACACCAAGTAACTATTCCCGCAAATTATTATTGTCTTATGGGATACAGAAACCGGTTCATGTAATATCGAATGGAATTGATACTTCGTATTATCAGCGGTTGTCAATGGATCGCAATAAGTTTCGTAAAAAATATGGTTACAAAGACACAGATAAGGTGATCATGTCAGTTGGTTTATGGATTGAACGAAAAGGTATCTTGGATTTTGTGGAACTGGCAAAACAAATGCCGGAGTATCAGTTTATCTGGTTTGGACAGTCCGATCTGCGTACTGTACCCGAAAAGGTTCGCAAGGCAGTGGAAACAAAGCTTCCCAATCTGCGGTTCGCGGGATATGTAGGAAAAGAGGAGTTGAGACAGGCATATGCTGCATGTGACTTGTTCCTGTTCCCGTCTTATGAGGAGACAGAAGGAATTGTGGTATTAGAGGCGCTTGCCATGAAGATTCCGGTATTATTGCGTGACATTCCGGTATATGATGGATGGATCGACCGTGGGATATCTGCATATATGGCGGAGAACAATTTTGATTTTGAAAAACTGGCAAGAGGAATATTAGAAAAAGAACTGCCATCGCTTACAGATAACGGATATGAAGTGGCAAGGCAGCGGGATATTGGTAAGATTGGGAAGAAGTTGCTGCGGGTGTATGAAGAGGCATGTCAGATCCGGCAGGAAAAGTACTTGCCGCATATGAAGCCGGTGCCGAGGGTGTAGTTATAATTATATTGTAGCTTGAGAAAGAGGCTATCACACAAATGGCTTAAATCAAAGATTTATATTAAAATGGTGGAAAAAGAAGTGCCAAACTCCCGTGCACATTCCATAGTGCTTTTTGGAATTTTTATCAGAAAGTGGTAATATAATTATATAGAAAATGCGATGTGGTTTATGTCAAAACAAATATTTTAGCATATAACAATATAAAAGTCAATCTTGTATTTTTCGTTGGACTGGATATAATGTACATAAGAAAGTGAATGCTTTCTATTGGGGTTACGAAGCCCAACAAAATCGTATTAATAGAGGTTACGAAGCCTATCAAAATCGTATTAATAGAGGTTACGAAGCCTATCAAAATCGTATTAATAAAAGGAACAGGTTCTGCTTGTTCCTTTTATTGTTTAGGAGATATTACATGAAATGGATAAATGTTAATGAAAAGTACCTGGATTATTTGAGAGCCTTTGAGGGACGTATTCCGCGTACTGATTATGGATCGGATAAGTATAAGCCGTTTTTTGGCATTTTATTTGAAACAGAGGATTTTTACTATATTACACAGGTGTCTCATGCACAACCTAGACATCAAAAAATGAAAAAGCAACCCGATTTCTTTAAAATATATGATCCGCAGGTATTGTCGAGATTGATAGCGGTTGTAAATCTGAATTATATGTTTCCAATTCCAAAGAATGAGGTAACTCCTTTTGTTAAGAAGGATATTGGTACATATAGAACTTTTAAGTCAGAAGAAGAGAAAAGCAAGTACATTGACTTATTAGATTCTGAAATGAAAATGATTAATACCATGAATTTATCTGACGCAGCGAAAGATTTATACGAGAAAAAGTATGCTTTTCCGGATTCTAGAGTTTCTCAAAGATGCTTGGATTACAAAGTATTGGAAGAATATGCAAAAAAATGGAAAATTGAAAAATAAAAATGCAAAGGCACTATGGAAAATGAATGCACTCCATAGTGTCTGTTTTTGGTTTGTACCAATCTGTGGTGAGGATTTCTCATGGGATAACTATGAGGTTGTAAAATAGTACATTTGTATGAAAAAGTCAGCATTTTTGCAAAAAAGTGTTGATTTTTTTCGTGTACTGCTGTATTATTACGATAATACAATAAGGCAAAAGGATATATTCTTATAAAAGAATATTAGCAGAAAGGGAAAGAGATGGACGCATTAATTGATGTGAAGGATATGTATAAGATATACAATCCGGGAGAAAATGAAGTCCGGGCATTAGATGGTGTCAGTTTGTCGGTTCATACAGGGGAATTTGTGGCAATCATTGGACATTCCGGTTCCGGCAAATCAACACTGATGAATATGTTAGGCTGCTTAGATGTTCCAACGAGCGGAACATACATATTGAATGGAAGAGATGTCTCAAGTCTTTCGGATAATGAATTATCGGAAGTCAGGAATAATGAGATTGGATTTATCTTTCAGGGTTTCAATCTGATACCGAATCTGACTGCGGTTGAAAATGTAGAACTGCCACTTATCTATCGCAAGGTGGATAAGAGTACAAGAAGGAGATTGGCAGAGGAAGCGTTGGAAAAGGTGGGATTGAAGGAACGTATGAAACATAAACCGTCAGAGATGTCGGGTGGACAGCAGCAGCGAGTTGCAATTGCAAGAGCCATTGCAGCGGCACCGCCTTTGATTCTGGCAGATGAGCCAACCGGTAATCTGGATTCAAAGTCGACGCAGGATATCATGAATATATTAGATGGATTGAATGAGCAAGGGAATACGATCGTACTGATCACACATGATGATGGAATTGCTGAGAATGCGAAGAGAGTGGTTCGTATTATGGATGGTAAGATCGAGTCCGATGTGGACAGGACAAGATAGAGGAGGAGAACAGGATGGATAATAAGAATGAGATAACAGAAACAGATCTGGTTGAAGTAGCGATGCCGGAGGTTACATCGGAAGAGAACCCGGAAAGCAAAACGGAAGCTGCAGGAAAGAAACCGGAACGGAAGAAGAAAAAGATCAGTAAGGGTGCGATTGCAGTAATCGTTGTGGCGGCATTGGTGATCGGTGGCCTTACGGTGAAGACTTTTGTGGATTCTCTTAAGCAGATGAAAGAAGTGATGGGAGATATTGATTCTAAGACAGATGACAATTTATTTACGGTGGATCGGGAAGATGTCGAGCAGGAACTTACAACGTCCGGAACGGTTGTTGGAATCGGAAAGGATGCTTATATTTCGCCGGTAACCGCGAAGGTAGAAGATGTATGTGTAGAAGTTGGTCAGACGGTGCAAAAGGGAGATGTGCTCCTTACATATGATTCATCTGATCTGGGAGACAATTTGACCAAGGTTAAGATTCAGGCACAAAGTGAGAAAGCGGCAGGCGATTCCAACTATGAGGCAGCGGATGAAGCGGCAGAAAAAGCCGGAAGTGCACAGAAAAAAGTGAAGAAGTTAGAGAAAGAGGTTGCTTCGTTAAAGAAGGATGCCGAGAAATTAAGTGACAGTATTACATCTTATCAGGATAAGATGGAAGAGACAGAGGCTCAGAATGCCAAGGAGACAGAGAAGGCGGCAACGCCGAATGAACAGGGGACAACGAGAGAACCGAATCTTCAGGACACTAAGGAATTAAAACAGACAATTCGTGATCTTAATAAGAAACTCAATAAGAAGAATGAGGCTCTTTCTGAGAAACAATCACAGTTGGCGGAACAACAGTCAATTGTGGCAGCCAACAAAGATGTGAAAGTCTCCGAGAGTACAAAGGCACAATTAGCAGCATCCAATGAACTTTTCAATTTGAATGTCAGTGAGGCAGAGAAGTCGTTAAGTCAGGCAGAGGCAGGACTCACGGCAAATGAAGACGGTATTGTGGAATCTGTAGACGTGGTACAAGGTGCTTATGCAAATGAGACACAGACGGTCATGACGATCATCAGAAACGATGAGATTGGTGTGGAATTTACAATATCAAAGGACGATCTTGGATATATCTCAAATGGACAGACGGCAAGAGTTGTGATCGGCAATAATGAATATGAAGGAACTGTTGAATTTGTAAGTCGTGTAGCAAGTATGGATGCAACATCCGCAACTGCAAAAACAACAGGTGGCAATATCAAAGGGCGTATCCGTATCAAGAATCCGGATGGTAACATTTATATTGGTGTGTCTGCAAAGGCATATATTTTCATAGGAAAGGCGGATAAAGCACTTGTGATTCCATATGAAGCACTTTGTACGGACATTGATGGCGATTATGTGTATGTTGTGGACAAAAACAATAAGATTCAGAGAAAAGATGTGAAAGTAGGAATCTATTCCGATGAATATTATGAGGTGACAGAAGGAATGGCAGAGGGTGATAAAGTCATCCGTAATGTGACAAAGGATATGAAGCCGGGGGATGAGTATGTACCGGAGACGGCGGCATCAGCGGTAGCACCGGGTATAGTAACAGTAACAGAATAGGAGGCCATTTATGGGACAACTTGGTGAATATGTGAAGATGGCTCTTAAGAATATCTGGGCCAATAAAGTGCGTACATTCCTTACCATGTTAGGTATCATTATTGGTATCTCTTCGGTTATCCTTATCATTTCAATTGGTAATGGTGCCACGGGCATGATATCGGAACAGCTGGGAAGTATCGGCAAGGGACAGATTGCATTCTATATTACGGACTATCAGGACAAATACTATATTACGGAAGAAGATATGGATGCCATTGCGAAGATGGATGGCATCAAAGCAGTTACCACACAGATGGTGCTGGAGGGAACAACACGGACGAGAAAAGATGATTTTTCTGCTTCGGTGATAGCAACGGATGCATCGGCATTTACATTTGATGAGAGTACATTCGTGAAGGGCGCTGCGTACACAGATAGTGAAGCGGAAAGTGGCAAACCGGTTTGTGTGATCAGTGAAGACGATGCAATGAAACTGTTTGGATCTACGAATGTGGTCGGACTGGATCTTAATCTGACGCTGTGGGAGGGGTCGGAAATGACAGTTACAATTGTCGGTGTCACGGAGTCAGAGGATAAGAATGCAGTTACTGCAATGTATGGAGATCCTACGGTTCAGATCACTCTTCCTCCAATGGCGGTTACGGCGGCAGTTGGCATTGATATTTCAAATGAGATCAGCGATTTCTATGTGCTGAAGAATGATGATGCAGATGCAGCTGCAGTATGTAAAGAAGTTATCGATTATCTGGAAACGAAGCATCACGCAAAGGGTAAGGAGATCTATAACTATCAGAGCTTTGATGATATCATGGCAACGGTTAATCAGGTGATCCAGCTGATCACGGTATTCGTGGCATTTGTGGCATCCGTTTCGCTACTGGTTGGTGGTATCGGTGTAATGAACATTATGCTTGTATCGGTTACGGAACGGACGCGTGAGATCGGAATCCGAAAAGCACTCGGAGCGAAGACAGGTTCGATTACCGTTCAGTTTCTTGCAGAGTCTGCATTTATTACGTTGATCGGTGGTCTGATCGGAATCCTGTTTGGTGTACTGGGTGCATGGATCATCGCCAGTATTATCGGTGCGATTGTGCCGAATATGCATTTTGCACCGGCATTAAGTGTTGGTACAGTATTGCTTGCATCGGCGTTTTCTTCCGGCGTCGGAATCCTGTTTGGTGTGTATCCGGCAAGAAAGGCGGCGAAGCTGAGTCCGATTGAGGCATTGCGGAGAAATTAGATAATAGAATTTTTTAAAATAGTATTTGCCCTTCATAAAAATGTGTATTATGATAGAATTAGTCAAAGAAGATATATCGTAACACATACATATGAGGGGTGAATTGATTTATGCAATATTTAGATCAAGATAGAAGACAACTATATATTGATATTAACCGGGTAATGTTAATATTATTTCTGATTATTATATGCAAAGGAAACGTACAGGCGGCAAATGTGCAATATTCGGGATATTGTGGCTACGCATCGGCATTTAAAAGTGTTAGGTGGAACTATGCAGATGGAGTGCTTACAATTTCAGGGGAAGGAGACATGGCAGATTAACTTTATGGGCAATCATCAAAATGAAACTTGGTGGTTGCCTGCTTTTTTTGCAATTCCGGCAAAGCAGGAATGTATCAGCACTCACAAAGTGAGGGCGCAGCTTGGCGTCGAAGATGACATTCTAAGGGATTGGGGATGTGCCTCCAACAAGCAAAATGCGCCGCGTGTACACAGGGGTACTGCTTGCTAACTTGCGAAGCAACAACGAATGTTTTCCAGGTTTTTTATAAATTCGAATTTTTGAGATGGAGTATATTCTAATTATCAAATCAACAACGAATCTTAAGGAAGAAAGGACTATCAATAACATTTTGAAGATGTTGGTTTTTGTAGAAGAAAACAGGGTTTTCTTGCTTGTTGAAAAAACTATCGGTTTCTTCGATGAAATTTGACTGCACATATTCGCCGATAGTAGCGGATAGATAGTACCCTGGGATGGTAAGGAAGGCTTCGTTGGCGTTGCCTATTGTGCTTGTTTCAAAAAAATCTGAGGGTGACTTTCCTGTAGATCTATCATCATTAGCTTTTAAACTGCAAGGGGTCGCACACGTTATATATGAGGGTAATGAGGGCGAAATTAGGGAGATAATATTAGAGATCCTTGAAGATTACTCTCGAAATGTTCAAAAGGATACCCGTAGAGATCATATAGTAACGGATTTACTGGAAAATAATAATTATGGGCATATCCCGGCAAAAAGAAGAGAACAGATTAAAGTGGCGCTTAAGGGATATAAGTCTTTAGATGGTTCCTTGCGAGGACTCTTAGAAAGCATCGGATTTGTTATTACTGATGACGGAAAACATTATAAATGGACATATTTTGGAGATCATTGGTATTCAGTTACTATTGCAAAGACAAGCAGTGATAATCGGGCAGAATTGAATATGACGTCACTCATAGATAATTTAATGTTGTAATAATGATACAAATAAGAATTTTGGGGATTGGCAGATATAAATTGCCAGTCCTCTTTTTGTAGGTTTTTTAAAAAAGTGAGAAATTGAAATGGTGTATATTAGCATTATCAGATGAAACAACACTGCCGGATTGAAAGGAGCCAGCACTCGGAACAACGTAGATTATTATCAAACAATACCATTAAGGAGGATTTTAAGATGGATCAGATTATTAAGAAGATTGCAGCGTTAGGTGTTCCCGGACTTGTTTTTATGGTAGCTATTGAATTTAGTGGTTTGGTAGGAGCAGCAGCCCTTACCACTGCACTTGCGGCACTCGGACCGGGCGGAATTGTAGGAGGTGTTATGACTCTTTGTGTGCTCGGGGTAATTGCAGATGGTATCGCTGAGTATGGATTTGATGCCATTGTAAAGGGCGTTCTCAAGGAACTTTATTGCAGGGGTGAATCCAAGGAAGGTATCAAGGAAAAGGTAAGTAAGTACCCGATATCTTCGAAACTTAAGAGTAATCTGTACGACGTAGTCGATAAGTTTGCTTAAGTGTTCTGACGGATGGAAGGAGAGCTGTTCCTTCCATCCGAGAAAATTATGTATGAAAAAATACAATATGGAGGAATTGAATCTTGACAAATAAGAATGAAGGGAAGACAATGGGACTGGGAGCAGAAATTATAAGAGAAGGTTACGAGGCATCAGTCGTCAGCAGGATGACTGGAAGGGCAGGTGCCTATAGTCCTAAGGGTTCTGCGGGAAATGCATTAGAGATCATGGCTAATGACAAGAGCAATCTTGGTAATTTGTTTAAGCCTGATACTGTAACAAGGCTTACTAAGTCATCAACGGCTACTCAGGTTGATGCAGTAACCACTAAGGCAGGAAAGGTCGTTGAACGTATTCAGTATAAGGATACAGTTAGTCCTGCAGGTGTTCAGAAGACGTTGAATCAGGTAAAGGCAGGAAAGTATCAGCAGGCATAGCTGCGTGGAACAATTGAAGCAACAGAAAAGTATAATGCAGCTGCAAAAGCAAGTGGCGTGTCAAAGACTATGAAATCGACAGGAATTTCTCCCAATGCAACTCAGCGTGTTGGAGATAAGTTTACAAAACAGCCATTAAAGATAGGAGGTTTGGGAGATGCAGTAAAGGGATCTACTGGTGTTGCTGTAGGAATTACAACAGCGGTTGAAGTGGGAAAGTCAATCACAAATGGAGACTCAGTTGGTGAGTGTACAGGATATGTTGTATCAAAGGGGGCAGAAAGTGCGTTAAGTGCTGCAGCCACAACAGTTGCAGCTGAAACAACAGTAAGTGTTGTTGGAGAACTGTTGGCTACATCTGCAATTCCTGTAGCGGGTCCGTTAATTGCAGGTGTTGGTACAGCGCTCCTTGTTGGCGATGCTGTGAGTGAGATTACGGATGGTCTATTTGATGGCATGGGGTATACTATTGGTGAAGTTGTAGATGATGTAGTAGATAGAATTTCTGATTTTGTAGGAGAGTTGTTTTGGTGGGTTTGAGTTTCTTGTTTTGCCTTAACATAAAAACCAAAATGCGACTTGAAAATAGTTTAAATGTTAAAGGAAAATAATGACGTTAAGGAAAGAATGCTACATACAGGAAGAAGTTTTTGGAGTAGGATCGGATATTAAATACTGAATATTCTTGTGCGGAAGAACCACGGACACTGGATTATTCATGAATATTTATCAGCAATATCTGTAAAAGATAAATCAAGATTCCCCAAATGTTCAATGATATTGTATGTAGAGTGAGGGCAATGGAATCAGGGTTAGTAATATTTGCAAAGATTAGTAACAACAAAGTTTTGGCAATCAACATGACTGCCACAGTTAACATAAAAATCACTTCCGATTGAAAAATATCTGCTGCCGTAAGCGACGGTTCTTAATTGATAGGTGCGAGTTGTCATGTTTTTCGATAAATTTGTCAAGTGTTTTTGACAAAAAGTGAGTGATCTTAAAAAAGAAATCTAAAAGTTTTGTTTTGACAGGCTTAAAGATTTCGAGAGATTATATGATTGTTATGGAGGATTGAAGGAATATTAATATGAAAGGAAATGTGTTACTTTTTGATAATCAAAAGGGATGGGGATTTATTAGAGGTTCAGATAACAAAGATTATTTTGTACATTACTCAAATATTGAGAACAACGGAAAAAGAAATTTGTATGAAGAAGAAATTGTATCTTTTGAAATAGGAAAAGGGACTAATGGTAAAGAACAAGCACTTCATGTAAAATCGATTCTTACTTGCAAGATGGTAAAGAAGCTATTAAAGGATAAAGGAAATCATATTAAAACAATTAAAGATCAGTATGGTAAAAGAAAATATATTGTTTTCAACTCAGATAATATAATGCAAACAGATGAATGTGGAATGTCTTTTAAAGAACTTGTTGCATATGCAGGCATCATTATCTAACGTAAAATCATTCTTCGAGTGGAGAACATTACATATGGAGATGTGTTTGCGGTGAGAGTAGCAAGCCTGCTAATGATGATATTGTTCAGTAAACGATTTGAAAATGTTTGATCATAACATCTTTTGAAATGCGATATATATCCTCGTTTGATTACGTTATAGTGCAAAACGTGGGGGAAATTTTACATTTAGAATTAGAAAGCGTCAAATGATTGTGGATTTTTGCGTTTTGCAACGTCTGGATAGTGTAACTGCGGGAAAGGAGAATATATGAAAAATAGAATTGCAGAAACAATAGGAAGTGTAACTGGTGTAATTGCAGGTGCGGCTACAGGAGCTATAAAGGGTAGTTCGATTGGCATTGCTGTAGGTGGACCTGTGGGAGCAATTGTGGGGACAATTCCCTGCGCAGTTGTAGGTGCGGTGACCGCGGGATTGATTGGAAATAAGATTGGCACAGAGATTGATCGTAAAAATGATTGAGGGGGTGAGACTTTAATGAAAAAATCAAAAATTCATTTGTTATGCGCTATTGTTTCCTTCGCCTTGATTATGACAATATTCTGGGTAGTCCAGTATTTTGTGAATTCACATTTACAGCCATCTAAGGTAGTGATAGTACTTGAATATGTCTTTGGCATCATACTGTGCAGTATTGCATCCGGTTGGCTAAGCTGGAGAAAGAAACAGAGATATAAAACAGTGGAATAATATATAGTTTATGAGTGGCGCGGAATAATGGATGAATTGTTGAATGCAATTGTCATTTGTAATTATGTATTTCTGGTCAAAAGTTTGAACATTTGGTCATATTTATGACCAAAAAGAAAGCAATTATGACTATTTGAACATAAAGTTATGTATTTATGTTCATAATTTTTAAAATTCTGTGAAGTTATCGGCATTGTTATGGACAACAAGGAAACAACATGCTATGGTACTCCTACATTCGGATGAATTTATAAGCTTCTGCGGCAGGGAATGAAGGAGGAACGATTTGTCAGATAGTACAGATGAGACAAAAGTAAATGATGTGAATGACACAATCCATGTAACAAACGCAATGGATGCCAATGAACCCATCGGATATACACTGAAGAACAATTATCTGTTTATTGCATTGATGAATGATTCGGAATATGCATTGAAGAAGTTGGTATGCTCGCTGCTCGGGTATCCGCAAAGCGATATTAAGAAGCTCACCATAAGAAATCCCATTCAGGTAGGAAAAGCAATCGAACGAAAGGGATTCGTATTAGATGTGGCATTGCTGCTAAATGATGATACATATATCAACATTGAATTACAGCTGATTGATTACGGCAACTGGCCGGAACGTTCGGTAGGGTATTTGTGCCGGTCATATGACAACCTGAATCGTGGCGATGATTATATCGATACAAAACCGGCGATCCATATCGGTATTTTAGACTTCACGTTATTTGAAGAGTACCCGGAATTTTTCGCATCCTATCGTCTTCTGAATGTGAAAAATCACAATGAATACACTAGTAAATTCCAACTCTATGTGTTAGACTTAAACCAAATAGAACTTGCAACGCAGGAAGACCGGAAACACGAACGGGATGTTTGGGCTCGCCTGTTTCAGGCAAAGACTAGGGGTGATCTTATGAGTATTGCACAACAGTATAAGGAATTCGAACCGGTAATTAACAAGATGAATGCATTGATGTCAGACGATGCGATACAGCTTCAGTATGATGCAGAGGAGACACTTCGTAACCGGGAGAAGGGAATCCGTAAGAAGATCCATCGACTGGAGGAAGAGCTGGCAGACAAAGATGAGCGGTTGCTGAACCAAGAAGCAAGAATTGCAGAATTAGAAGCAAAGCTGGAAGAATTGCAAAAATAATGTGCGAAGAAGACCTGGATGATGAATGATACCATCTATAATCTGGGTCTTTTAGTTAGATATCTTTTTCTAATTGAAGAGGTTTATGAACCGGGAAGCCCATTGGCTTTAGACAATGGGTAGTTCGCAGAAGATAGTGTTATTGCGAATTATCAGGGTATTTCGTTTAGGATATATCTTGGTGAGAATGCGGAAACTGAGAAATTTCCGCGATACATGTACAATTTCATCATGAAACTTTTGGAGAATCAATTAAAATGAGCGGATAAAAATACGAATAACGTTCAATTATGACATTTAAACGGTTATTTTTTACATGATAGTATTTTTTTATATAAAAATGCGGTATACTATAAGAGTAGAAAACATATTTCTGCCTTCTTCATCAACCCCGGTAGCAAATCCATTCCCCCTTGTGATTGTAGCTACCGGGGTTTGTTATATTAATTTGTATGTTTATTTTAACGAAAATACATTATATGGGATTTGCAAAAAAATGAAGGAAAATTTACGCAAAATCTCTTGACACCAGTGTTTGCCTTGGCTATAATGACAAAGTGTGCGTGAATCTTAGTGTATTCGTGTACCCAAAATGAGGAAACTGGTTCCTCACAAATATAACAAACAGGAGGTGAAAAACATGCCAACATTTAACCAGTTAGTTAGAAAAGGAAGACAGACTGTAGAGAAAAAGTCTACTGCACCAGCTCTTCAGAAAGGTTACAACTCTTTAAAGAAGAAACCTATCGACACTGCTTCTCCACAGAAGAGAGGTGTTTGTACAGCAGTTAAGACAGCTACACCTAAGAAACCTAACTCAGCTCTTAGAAAGATTGCCAGAGTACGTTTATCTAACGGTATCGAAGTAACAAGCTACATTCCAGGTGAAGGTCACAACCTTCAGGAGCATAGTGTTGTTATGATCCGTGGTGGTAGAGTAAAGGACTTACCAGGTACCAGATATCATATCATCCGTGGTACTTTGGATACAGCAGGCGTTGCAAAGAGACGTCAGGCTCGTTCTAAGTACGGCGCTAAGAGACCTAAGGATGCAAAATAATAGGTAACAGTAAGTCAAACAATTAATAGTGCTGGTAATGGCTATGTTTTTCATTTATTGAGATAATATATGCAAAGACCTGCACGAACAGGTTCCCCAAGCGAATCCACACGGATTCCCAAGTGGAATGTGAGTACCTTTAGATCGGTCAGATATCGATCTAGCAAGAGAGTAAATATATCAGACTCTCGGTCTGGAATATAATATGTATAGAATTTCCAGATTAGAATAATAATAGGAGGGAAGTACCGTGCCACGTAAAGGACATATTCAAAAGAGAGACGTATTAGCGGATCCAATTTATAATAGCAAAGTGGTTACTAAGCTTGTCAATAACATTATGTTAGATGGTAAGAAGGGTGTAGCCCAGAAAATCGTATACGGCGCATTTGAGCGTGTTGCTGAAGAGACTGGTAAGCCGGCTTTGGAAGTATTCGAAGAAGCTTTGAATAACATTATGCCAGTTCTTGAGGTTAAGGCAAGACGTATCGGTGGTGCTACTTATCAGGTACCTATCGATGTTAGACCTGATAGAAGACAGGCCTTGGCTCTTCGTTGGTTGACAACATATTCTCGTGCGAGAAGTGAGAAGACCATGGAAGAAAGATTGGCTAAGGAATTACTTGATGCAGCAAACAACACAGGCGCATCAGTAAAGAAGAAAGAAGACATGCACAAGATGGCAGAGGCAAACAAGGCATTTGCTCATTACAGATTCTAATCTTTGCGCATGATTTTGTGACAACTAATTTAAGGAGGAAAAAATCTTGGCTGGAAGAGAATATCCATTAGATAGAACCAGAAATATCGGTATTATGGCTCATATTGATGCCGGTAAGACAACTCTTACAGAGCGTATCTTATATTATACTGGTGTTAACTATAAGATTGGTGAGACTCATGAAGGTGCAGCTACCATGGACTGGATGGAGCAGGAACAGGAACGTGGTATTACAATCACATCCGCTGCCACAACATGTCACTGGACACTTGAGGATCATCATAAGCCAAAGAAAGGTGCTTTAGAGCATCGTATCAATATCATTGATACTCCGGGACACGTAGACTTTACTGTTGAGGTAGAGCGTTCTCTTCGTGTATTAGACGGAGCTGTTGGTGTATTTGATGCAAAAGCAGGTGTAGAGCCTCAGTCAGAGAACGTATGGCGTCAGGCTGACACATATAATGTTCCACGTATGGCTTTCATCAATAAGATGGATAAGATGGGTGCAGATTTCTTCATGTCTGTACAGACCATTATTGATCGTCTTGGTAAGAATGCAATTCCTGTACAGATTCCAATCGGTGCAGAGGATAGCTTCATCGGATTGATCGATTTGTTCGAGATGGATGCATACTACTACAAAGATGATAAGGGTGAGGATATCGAGATCACAGAGATTCCTGAAGATCTGAAAGATTTAGCTGATAAATGGCATGAGAATCTTGTTGAGAAATGTTGTGAATTAGATGACGACCTTATGATGCAGTACCTTGAAGGAGAAGAGCCTTCTATCGAAGATATGAAGAAGGCACTTCGTAAGGGTACAATCGCTAACGAAGCAGTTCCTGTATTCTGTGGATCAGCATACAAGAACAAAGGTGTTCAGAAGATGTTAGATGGTGTTATCGAGTATATGCCAGCTCCTACAGATGTACCGGATATCACTGGTGTAGATGAGGACGGTAATGAAGTAACACGTAAGTCATCTGATGACGAACCATTCTCAGCATTGGCATTTAAGATCATGGCTGACCCATTCGTAGGTAAATTAGCATTCTTCCGTGTATATTCCGGAACATGTAATTCAGGATCTTATGTATTAAATGCTACTAAGAATAAGAAAGAGCGTGTTGGACGTATCGTACAGATGCACGCTAATAACCGTACAGAGATTTCTAAGGTTTACTCTGGTGATATTGCTGCTGCTGTAGGATTTAAGTTTACTACAACCGGTGATACGATCTGTGATGAACAGCATCCGGTAATCCTTGAGTCTATGGAATTCCCAGAGCCGGTTATCGAGCTTGCGATCGAGCCTAAGACAAAGAATGATCAGGGTAAGATGGGCGAGGCACTTGCTAAGCTGGCAGAGGAAGATCCTACATTCCGTGCTCATACAAATCAGGAGACAGGACAGACTATCATCGCTGGTATGGGTGAGCTTCACTTGGAAGTTATCGTTGATCGTCTTCTTCGTGAGTTTAAGGTTGAGGCTAACGTTGGTGCACCTCAGGTTGCTTACAAAGAGACAATTACTAAGGCTGTTGACGTAGATAGCAAGTATGCTAAGCAGTCTGGTGGTCGTGGTCAGTATGGTCACTGTAAAGTTAAATTTGAGCCAATGGATGCCAATGGTGAAGAGTTGTTCAAGTTCGATTCTACCGTGGTTGGTGGTGCAATTCCGAAGGAATACATCCCTGCAGTTGGTGAAGGTATCGAAGAAGCAACAAAGGCTGGTGTCTTGGCAGGATTCCCTGTTGTAGGTATTCATGCTACAGTATACGATGGTTCTTACCATGAAGTCGATTCTAACGAGATGGCATTCCACATTGCCGGATCTATGGCTATGAAAGATGCTATGCAGAAGGCTTCTCCAGTATTACTCGAGCCTATCATGAAGGTAGAAGTTACAATGCCTGAAGAGTATATGGGTGATGTAATCGGAAGTTTGAATGCAAAACGTGGACAGATTCAGAGCATGGATGACCTTGGTGGTGGTAAGATTGTACGTGCATTAGTACCACTTTCAGAGATGTTCGGATACTCAACAGAGTTGCGTTCTTCTACACAGGGTCGTGGTAACTACTCAATGTTCTTTGAGAAGTATGAACCGGCTCCAAAGTCTGTACAGGACAAGGTTATCAACGCTAAGAAGGGTAACTAATTTATTATAGAAAATACTTGAAAATGTTAGACATTTCTAATATAATCAGTATTAGTGAGTAAAGCCCGTGAGGCTATAATTAAGGAGGAAATAAAATGTCAAAAGCTAAGTTTGAAAGAACTAAACCACATTGTAATATCGGTACCATCGGTCACGTTGATCATGGTAAAACAACTTTAACAGCAGCTATCTCTAAAGTATTAGCAGCAAGAGTTGCTGGTAACGAAGCAACAGATTTCGAGAACATTGATAAGGCTCCAGAAGAGAGAGAAAGAGGTATCACTATCTCTACAGCTCATATCGAGTACGAGACAGAGAAGAGACATTACGCACACGTTGACTGTCCAGGACATGCTGACTACGTTAAGAACATGATCACTGGTGCAGCTCAGATGGATGGAGCTATCTTAGTAGTAGCTGCTACTGACGGTGTTATGGCTCAGACAAAGGAGCACATCTTATTATCTCGTCAGGTAGGTGTACCTTACATCGTTGTATTCCTTAACAAGTGTGATATGGTAGATGACGAAGAGTTAATCGAGTTAGTAGAGATGGAAGTTACAGAGCAGTTAGAGGAGTATGGATTCAAAGGATGTCCAATCATCAAGGGATCAGCTCTTAAGGCTCTTGAAGATCCTAACAGCGAGTGGGGCGATAAGATCATGGAGTTAATGGATACTGTTGATTCTTATATCCCAGATCCACAGCGTGATACAGATAAGCCATTCTTAATGCCAGTAGAGGACGTATTCACAATCACAGGTCGTGGTACTGTTGCAACTGGTAGAGTAGAGCGTGGTACATTACACCTTAACGATGAGTTAGAGATCCTTGGTGTTAAGGAAGAGGTTCAGAAGACTGTTGTTACTGGTATCGAGATGTTCCGTAAGCAGTTAGACGAGGCTCAGGCTGGTGATAACATCGGTGCATTACTTCGTGGTATCAACCGTGACCAGATCGTTCGTGGACAGGTTCTTGCTAAGCCAGGTACTGTTACTTGCCATCGTAAGTTTACAGCTCAGGTTTACGTTTTAACTAAGGACGAGGGTGGACGTCATACTCCATTCTTCAACAACTATCGTCCACAGTTCTACTTCAGAACAACTGATGTAACTGGTGTTTGTGAGTTACCAGCAGGTACAGAGATGTGTATGCCTGGTGATAACGTAGAGATGACTATCGAGTTGATTCATCCAGTAGCTATGGAGCAGGGTCTTACATTCGCTATCCGTGAGGGTGGTAGAACAGTAGGTTCAGGCCGTGTTGCTACAGTTATCGAGTAATTTAAAATTATATATTTTAGATTGTATTCCGCAATCCTTGAGAAATCAGGGGTTGCGGTTTTTTTGTATAAAAACTTTTTTAATAATGCATTTTTGGGAAAAGAATGGTAAACTGTTGTTTAATGGGCTTGCATGCTTGCAGAATAGCTCAACTATTTTTATGATTTGAAAAGAGGCAGAAGATGAATGCAAAAGAGATGCTGGGCTGTTGTCTGATTTTTGCAGCAATCATTTTAGCGCAGCTGCCGGTACAGCGAAAAGCAAAATTAGCAGATGAAGTCATGGGGAGAACAGGAGTGAGTAAAAAATCGAAATATTTTTGGAAAAAGATTTTGATTTTAACATGGATGTTCAGTTTATTTCTTGGCATACTGGCAGGACCATGTGCGGTAGACGCAAAGAACCAAAAAGAGAAAAAAGAATA
>OLNZ01000039.1_pt1 | contig 142076 bp, 122 predicted proteins | sample 1672981 | NCBI WGS metagenome assembly OLNZ01 (sample SAMEA3136743, study PRJEB25190) | human gut metagenome | biome: human gut; feature: human-associated habitat; material: faeces | place: Austria | collected 2013 | reverse complement strand
TAGTGGATTCTGACAGAAACAGTGCGAAATTCATTACAGTGAATAACAGTTGTATGGGTGTAACATGCATCTATACAACTGATACAACACCCTGAATATTTCGCACGTCCGTCTTACTCACGCTGTGCAGGATCGATATTATGCGAGCATTGCCTCAATATCAGACTTCGACTGCACTCCGATACTCATATTGACCTTCTCGCCGTTCTTGAATACCAGCAAAGTCGGAATTGACATCACCTTGTAATCAATTGCGAGGGATGGCTCCTCATCAATGTTCACCTTACATACTTTGATCTCCGGATGTTCCTCTGCGATCTGGTCTACAATCGGAGAAAGCATCTTACAAGGTCCACACCATGCTGCCCAGAAATCAACCATTACAATTCCTTCTGTCTTCAATACTTCCTGTTCAAAATTATCTGCTGTTACACTTATAACTGCCATATTCATGTCCTCCTGTCTCTACACAACATATTGATAAACAGCCACATATTAAAACGGCTGTAGAATTGTTTCTTTCTATTTAGACTATACCAAATCTAAAGAATTATGCAACCACTATTGATATAATTCTTATTATAATAGTGATAAAATTCCGCAAATAATCACTATACTTATAAAGATTCCTCATCTTCAATAAATATACAGGATTGTTATATTTTAATCTGTGAATGTTATATCAAAACACCTTCGTTTGCGTTATATTCATCATGCTATAAATGAAAGGAGGACTTATTATGTTAAAGTTAAAAACATCAAACGGTTCAAAAGATTTGACAGAGGGAAAACCTATGAACCTGATCTTGGGATTCGGTCTTCCTCTATTACTTGGATTACTATTTCAGCAGTTTTACAATATGATGGATTCGATCATCGTTGGTCAGATGCTGGGTGTCAATGCATTGGCCGCTGTTGGTTCCACCGGATCGATCAATTTTATGATATTAGGTTTTTGTATTGGTGTCTGTAACGGTTTTGCAATTCCGGTGGCCCAGGCATTCGGAGCCAAAGATCAGACAACCTTAAAAAGATATATTACTAACGGAATGTGGGTATCGATCTTCTTTGCAGCCGTCTTAACGGTCATTATCGGTCTGCTTACCCGCAATATCTTAATCTGGATGGATACACCGTCATCCATATTAGAAGATGCTTACATATATATATTCATTATATTCATGGGCATCCCTGCAACTTTTTTATACAATATGACATCCGGTATCCTGCGCTCCCTCGGCGACAGTGTAACACCTCTTATCTTCCTGGTGTTCTCTTCGTTGTTAAACATTGTGTTAGATATTATACTGGTAAAACCAATGGGCGTTGCCGGTGCCGCAGTGGCAACCGTAACCGCACAAACCATATCCGGTATTATCTGTCTCATATACATGGTGTACAAATACCGCTCTCTTGGTTTTACAAAAGAGGATTGGAAACTTCATCCCAAATATGCCCTCAGCCTATGCGGCATGGGTATTCCGATGGGACTCCAATATTCCATCACCGCAATTGGCAGTGTAATCCTGCAGACAGCCGTTAATTCCATGGGTGAAACCATTGTTGCAGCAGTTGCAGCAGGAACAAAGATCAGTATGTTTGCCTGCTGTCCATTTGATGCCATGGGTTCCACAATGGCAACCTACGGTGGACAAAATGTCGGTGCCAGAAAATTAGACCGCATCCATCAGGGATTAAAAGATTGTACCAAGCTAGGATTCTTATATTCCGTACTGGCACTGATCTTCATGATCATATTTGGTCAAAAACTTGCACTATTATTCGTAGATGCTAAAGAAACGCAACTGATCCATTACATATATGTCTTCTTAATCGGCAACGCTGCATTCTATACATTACTTACATTAGTAAATGTTGTCCGGTTCATGATTCAGGGATTGGGATATCCTACATTTGCAATTCTTGCAGGCGTATGTGAAATGTTCGCACGGGGAATTGTAGGATTCTTCTTAGTTCCTGCATTCGGATATATCTGTGTTGCAATTGCCAGTCCGGTAGCATGGTTGTGTGCAGATCTCTTCTTAGTTCCTGCCTACTTCTACGTTATGCACCGGCTGCGTGATAAATTATCACAGAAACAACCTGAAAAAATTCAAGGCTCTGCCTCCCGGAATACTGATATCCACTACAAAACAGCAGAAAAAATATCATAATTCATATTCTTCTCTTTTGAAGAATATATTGCAAATTCAATTGCTCTGAATGTATGACAATGTGCATTCAGGGCTTTTTTAAATGTACGGGCGACCATCTCCGGTTCGTTCCCCGCTCTTCCGCAGCCAAACGCACCCAATACAAGAATATCTATCTGTTGCCGTGCCGCAATCTGCAGGATCATCTCAATCTGCCTCTCTAATTGCGTGCTCTCTGTCTGACCTCTCCGGCAATCTCCCTCTGACTTCTTGTTATAAACACCCATTTTCCCTGCTGCACAGCTTATAACATCAAATGCATACCATTCCTGTTCCGGCAGAAGCACAGGAAATTCCGCATCTTGTCCGACTCCGATCACATCCGGTATATAGATGCAGGAATTCCCATACCCTGCCTCCGGCATTCTCCTGTTCTCTCCATAATATTGCTGCATCCACCGTTCTGTATGCAGGCAAGGATATAAGGTAGAACAACGACATATACCTGCTTCCTGCGTATCACTTCCGCGAATTACATCCCCGCCCGGATGCATAGGTGCCGCAAAGTTAAGTACACCTACCCTGCTGTCCGGATATTGCATCTTCCAGTTACGAACTGCTTCCAGTGCGCGATGTTCCGTAACTACAATATCTGTCACTCTTTGTTCTCTCTTCCATTGTCCTTCCTTTCCCTCCTGTGCATGATACAGTACACTATTCTCCCTTGCACGCATCACCTTATCCAACAGTGCAGGATTCGATTCACATAATAAAATTGTCTGTTCAAAAATAGAGATCTTCTTCTCCTGTGCCTTCCAATATGCCATAACCATTCCTCCTTCTGCAAAAGTCATTGCAACAGATATGTTCAAATCATAATGCCTTTATTGCGTTAAATTATTCAATTAACGGTATCTTTCATACCTTGTAAGCAGATTCTACCTCAATTAGTGTCCAATAAATTGGACACTTCCGCAAAATTGTCAAAAAAAATGAGCTGTATCCGTTGGATACAACCCATCTTTTTCTCTATTGTGCCTGCGGCTTTGTTCCGTCTATTCTCGATGTCATAATGTCCATCGCCCATGGTGCACTAATCTGAACAAATCCTTCGCCTGTTTTTTCTTCTACAAGATCTTTTAATTTCTCTTTCATATCTTCATATATATCCATGTTGATATCTGCGATCACCGGCGGCTTGTTATCAAAGATCAGAACCCATTGATATCCCTCACCGGAAGATTTCTTATCAAAATACAATCCTAAGATCTTGCTGTCTTTTGCGATATTCTTCTTAAATGCAGGAACATATACTAATTTCATGGTCTCGATATAACGGTCATCCAATCCTTCATCAAAGATCAAAACCTTTTCCCTCAACTCATTATCATTCCGAACAACCCGGTATGTATAACCTCCCTGTGCCAATCTTAACCGGTTATCCGTCTTTAACTTATCATTATATTCTGCAATCTCTGCCTTTTCCTCTTCTTCCAATCTTGGTGCCAGCCAGATCAGATACTTTTGTTCCATGTCATTATACAGACATTTGTAAGCAAGCGGAAATGAAAACTGACATTCCGGACAAGTCTGCTTAAAAAATGTATTATGCAATACCTTTTCTTTCTGTTCCATCTCATAAGGAATATCAATGCTATCCCATACATCTATATCTATTAATTTCCCGCATTTGGGACAAGGTATCTTTTGTTTTGTGATCTCTGACATATATTCTCTCCTTCTGCATTTCTCCGAACTCCGGCTCATATTATTACACGAAATCCTACCGTATTCTCTTGATTATAAAACGAAAATCATTATAACACAAGCCTGTTACAATGATTTTCTGATTTCTTCTATAAATTGTTACTGTACATCCGAAATGTCAGAGGAAACGATACCCTTTTCTGCATCTACCGTTACAACCGCACCGGACTTTAATATATCCGTCGCATTTTTAGCGCCTAGAATAACAGGAATATCCAGACTTAAGCCGACAATTCCCGCATGAGAATTGTGTCCCTCATTCTCTACGATAATACCGGATGCCTGACGCAGCTCATCCATAATATCATTACTTGTCTCCGGCAATACAATAATATCACCTTCTTTGAAGTTATCAATGATCTCCATCTCATCTTTTCCAACACACAGGCTTGCTGTTGTCTTCCGGTTGTTAACACCGCGCCCTTTTACTAAGATATGTCCGACAACATGAACCTTGATCAGATTGGTTGTACCAGACACACCCAACGGAACCCCTGCGGTAATAACCGTAATCTCGCCCTGTTTTACATAATGTTTCTTCTCCGCCTGCTGAATTGCATGCTCAAACAGATCATCCGTATTCGTCTTCTCATCTACCATCAATGGAATGACACCCCACGAAAGATTCAACTGTCTCCATACATTCTCGTATGGACTACATCCAATAATCGGACAGGACGGACGGTACTTTGAGATCATTCGTGCCGTTTTACCGGATTTGGTAACGGTAACAATAGCGGATGCATTCAGATCCATTGCCGTTGTACAGGTTGCATGTGCGATCGCATTCGTAATATCCGGATTGACCAGACTTTCTCTGTTATTAAACCGTTTTACAAGATCAATGTCCGCCTCTGTGCGCTCCGCAATTCGAACCATCGTCTTAAGTGCTTCCACCGGATATAGTCCTGCAGCTGTTTCTCCGGACAGCATGATTGCGGAAGTTCCGTCATAGATCGCATTTGCAACGTCTGTTGCCTCTGCTCTTGTCGGTCTCGGATTCTTCATCATGGAATCCAACATCTGCGTTGCAGTAATCACGATCTTCTCTGCATTATATACTTTCTTGATGATCATTTTCTGGATGGACGGCACTTCCTCAAACGGAATCTCAACACCCATATCGCCACGCGCGATCATAACACCATCGGATACCCGGATAATCTCATCAATGTTATTTACGCCCTGCATATTCTCGATCTTAGCAATAATATTGATTGAATTACAATTCTGCTGACTTAAGATATCACGGATCTCTAAAATGTCATCCGCACTTCTGACAAAAGAAGCTGCAATAAAATCAAAGCCCTGCTCAATACCAAAAATGATATCGTCCCGATCCTTCTCACTGACATAAGGCATGGAAAGTGCAACGTTTGGAACATTAACTCCTTTATGGTTTGACACCGGGCCACCGTTCTCTACGATACAGATAATCTCCGTCTCCGTAATTGTCTCAACACGCATAGAGATCAGCCCATCATCGATCAGGATTCTGGTTCCGACCTTTACATCATTTACCAGATTCTTGTATGTGATCGATACGATCTTATCGTCTCCCTCTACTTCTCTTGTTGTCAAAGTAAATTCCTGACCATTCTTTAATTCTACTTTTCCATCTTTAAAATTCTTTACACGAATCTCCGGTCCTTTTGTATCTAATAATGCGGCAATTGGAAGTCCTAATTCTTCGCGAATCTTCTGCACTCTCTCCAGATTCTTCTTATGCTGTGCATGATCCCCATGAGAAAAGTTAAATCTCGCAACATTCATTCCCTGAATCATTAACTCTCTCAGCACCTGATCGTCTTCCGTTGCCGGTCCTAATGTACATATAATTTTTGTTTTACGCATGTTCATACTTATCTTTCCTGTGTTCCGACCTTCACCGGAACGCATTATCCTTTCTTATGCTCCATCTTCTAGTATCATCAAACAGTACTATTTTACAACAACTGTTTCATTCATTACAAGTTAAATTTGGGGAAAGTCTGTTTCTTAACCAAAACTTATCTCTTCCATTCTTTTATCCATTCTAAAACCTTGCTCTTTGTCTCTACATTGCCATTCGCAAACAATGCTTCATACTCTTCTTTGGACAGATTTTCTTTCAACATTTCCTTTCCGTCTGCATCTACAACAGCCACGGATTCATCTACAAAACATAACGGTGGAAACATCACACACCACCAGTTCTGCCCTTCCGCCTTTCCAATGTCGATTCGGAGTGCCTGATATGTCCCTTCCGGAAATGTCAGATCTCCGTATGTTTTTGCAGGGAATTTCTCTTCTGTCACGTACACCTTTACCGGATAATCATATCCCTGTTCCACGATCGTATTGATTGTTGTTGTGTAAATATTTTGCAGATTCGCCACAATTACCGATTTACTCTCACTGACATTTTTACAATCCGCAAGCAGAGGCTTTAACATCGTTACCACATCTTCTTTAACCGCCATTTTCAATTCCTGATCTTCATCCGAGTCACTGTTCGCACGTACATGAAATCGCAAAATACCGGAATACGGTGCACCCTCATTCAACTTACCGTCCTCACCGTCCATCATTAATACATCCTGATCCTGCCCCTGATCAGAAAAAAGACTGCCAAGCACTGCCTGTTCTATAGAAGATGCTTCCCCATTTTCAATTTTTTCAAATGCTTCCTGTACGGCATTATCAATGGAATCATAATTAACCACAGTTAAATTGTCATTTCCGCCATACGCCTTGGATACTTCATGGAAACTATTCGCCACTGCGAGAAGTGTTTGTGTAACACCTCCTTCTTTATGTGAATGATAATACGACCATGTAGACACAAGCAGACCACCTATGATTCCTAACAAGATTGCCGCCGTCATATTCCGAAATACTTTCATAATAAATCCCTTCCTTATATTTGTTATTTATCCATGAGTATTTCCTGTCTTATCTAAATTATTCAATTCCGGGAAAATGGTACCTTGTCTGTATGCACATATTGAATCTTCCATCCCTGTTTTGCTTCCTCTATCTGACACACATAAACCGGCTCCCCCTCCCTGATATATTTTAAATAATCCTTCAGCCACGGAACTTTTGCTTTTCCCCGGTCAAATGTCTGTACAAGAGCACTGACATACGTTCCAACCGGCGTTTCCGATTGTTCTAAAAATGATACAAACTTTCCTGGATCCGTAATTCCAAGAACCGGACTTGTCTTTGCCACTTCATTGTCCTTATCAAGCTCATACAAAAAATCCGCAAATTCATCCTGCATTTTCATGTTTTCCATATCCCATAAGAGTACTTTTATATGCATTAACGATAGACTTTTCCCGCGATGTTCTTCATATTTTTCTTTTAATTCCGAAAGCGTTGCCACCTCAAAATCCACAACATTCTCTACCTGACTTTTCTCCCCAACGCGATGTTCTTTGGCAATTCCAAGATAAATATGATACAAATCCCTGTTTGTTTTCTTTGATACAAGCAGAACCGTTGCATAATCTCTTTGTTCTACATTTCTCATATCCTTACCGCATCCGGTCAGTGCTACAACACAGAACATTCCCATAAAAAGCCACATACACATTTTTTCAACTACGTTTAATTTTCGAAATTCTTCTTTTTTTCTTTTTCTCCTCTCCTTTATTCTTGCTGTAACTTTTTTGCGATCTCTTCTCTGCTTATCCACCTTTCTTCTGCTCTTTCGCTTGCTTCCTGTAACCTCCAAAAACGGAAGAATGAGCGAAAGTGGCAGATCGATCAGTATTCCATACCATAAAAACAACAAAAGGCTATATTCATATTTAGGAAACGAATATACCAGAATTCCAGCTATCACACATGCCGCCACCATGATCCACCAGACATGTTTCTTCGAAAATGCCTCCCTATACATCTGACGGATCATAAACAATGTATTGCAAATCAGAACAAAACATCCCGTCATAAAGAACCAGATCATCAAAATGTCAAATCGTTCTAATATTCCTAACGGAAGCCGTATATACCGCATAATTGCAATCGTTACCATCTTCTCTCCCGCTGCCCCGCAAATACCATAGATTCCAACGATCAACACAGACAATACACACGCCAATCCGATCATTGACAGCACCGCGCTGTACGAGATTGCAATGGATGATTTTTCGTTATATACCTTTTTTAACCGCAGATAATTCTCTACCGGCAATACAAGCGGAAGCAGCAACAGACTATTTGCAGATATTTCCCAGACCGACATGTCCCCGGCGGGAATCCAGACCGACCAGTCCACCTCCCGAAACCCAAAAGCGATCATTATCGCAAAAGGTACAAACGTTATCCAGAATACCATCTCATGAATCCGTACCACTTTTTCCATTGCATGATTCGCACCATAAAATGCAACCAGTAAAAGCGGCAATAACACAAAAAGATTGGATATTTTTTCTCCTCCGCCTTCCCGCATAAACGGCACCTGTGCCTCCCCAAGTATCATGATCGCCAATAACAGATAAAATGCCAGCCGAATCGTATAGCGAAGCATTGACACCATCTCCACGCACTTCTTAATGCCGGACCGGTCATCTCTTTCCCCATACATTTCCGGCATTTCTTCTTTCCATTTTCCAATCCGGTAGATCAATGTACAATAAATGACCGCTAATACAAAAAAGCACACGATTCCCCGGATCATATTATCACCAAATAGTTTTGCAGCAAAATGCGGCAGTACAAAGATACACCCTGCAAACACGGGTAATACCAATGTCCTTCGCATTTGTTTTTCGGATATCCGACCATTATTACTAAACATACTGCCCTCCATATACACTCCTTTTCCGGTTTCGCCCCGTTATTTCCTTTTATCTCATTTTTGCCGAAAACGGGTACGATTATGCCGTCTGGTGTATACCGGGCGGTCTTTCATTGTAAAGATCGGTTTCCGCAATACAAAATCCTGGAACTCAATCTCATCATCAATACTTCCTGCAGTCAGTGGCATCATATATGGAATTCCAAAGCTTTCCAGACTTGCCAAATGAATCCGGATCACTAAAATTCCGAGCATAATTCCATATAACCCCCACACCGCCCCAAGGAAGATCATCGCAAACTTTAGCAATCGGAATGTAGACGAAAAATCCTCATTCGGAATGGCAAATGATGCAATCGCGGTCAATGCAACCACAATGACAACAATGGTACTGACAAGCGCTGCATCTACCGCAGCCTGTCCGACAATCAAACCACCGACCACACCAATCGTATTTCCCATCTGTCCGGGCAGCCGGATTCCCGCCTCCCGCAGTAATTCAAACAACAGCTCCATAAGCAGCACTTCCGCCACGATCGGAAATGTCACATCGCTTCTGGCACCCACAATGGCAAGCAGGAAATCTGTCGGCAGTACCTGTGGATAATAACAGGTAATTGCTACATACAATCCCGGCAAAAGCACGGTAATATATGCTGCAAGATAGCGGATACATCTTGCAAATGTTCCAACTGCAAACCGGTTATAGTAATCATCTGCCGCCTGAAAAAATGTATTAAATGTCGTCGGAAGTATGATCACCTCCGGCGAGTTATCCACGACAAGCACAACCCTGCCTTCCAAAATGGCGGATGCCGCCTTATCCGGTCTTTGTGTTGTCTGAATCTGCGGAAATGGTGAATACCATTTTCCCTCCAACAAATGCACCAGCATACCACTGTCATAAATTCCATCGATAGAAAAGCTCTCTAATTTCTTTTCAATATTTTCTAATAGCGATGGATAGACAAGATCCTCCATATACATCAACCCATATACCGTGCGGGAACGCTGCCCTATCACTCCTTGTTTGAGTTTCATTTTGGGATCCTTAATTCTTCTCCGTAACAACGCTGTATCCGTCCGGAAATTCTCATTAAAACTATCCTTCGGACCTTTTAACCCTGCCTCTTTATCCGGCTCCGCAACCGACCTTGTCGGATATCTTTTTGTGGATAGTATCATTGCCCGTTCTTCTCCACTCACAAAAATAGCCGTATCTCCCTTTAACACTGCGGATACCGCTTCCATCATCTGATCGGTTTCCGTAAGATCAACTGCCTCCGTTTCTTTATGAAAGAACGTATCAAACACCGACTCCGTCATATCGTCTTCCACATCTCTCCATTCATACAAAAGCGGTCTTGTGATCGTCCGTTCCACCATCTCATTATTTGTCAGTCCGTCAATGTATATAATGTACAACTCTACATTCCCGGTTCTTCGTTTCAGGCAGAATGTCTTCCGGACAAGATCTCCCCAGTCCGAAAATAAAGATTCCAGAATCTCTATATTTTTTGCCAGATCTTTCTCAATACAATATTCTATTTCATTTTCTTCGTTATATCTGATCTCCATAAAAAAACCTCACTCATACCAACGTGTAGCTAGTATGTGTGAGGTTATCTTATCTTATTCTCTTTTCATTATCCTGTCGTTCGGATTATAAACTGTCCTGCATATTTTTGATCACGATCAGTTCCTGATTATACAAATGATGCCGCATGATCTCTTTCGCTGTTTTGACATCATTCATCAAAATTGCATTTGTAATATCATAATGTTCTTTTACCAAAACATCATGGTAAGAGAAATCTTTTACATATTCCACGCGATAGCGGTATACCTGCTCCCGTAGATTATGTGCAATGCTGATCAATCTCTGATTACCGCTTGCCTCAAATATAACGTCATGAAATCTCACATCACCATCTACAATATTCTGCACATGTTTTGTGTCGATCGCTTCCTTGAAATCCATGCATGCTTTCTTTAAATTCTCTTTTCCTTCTTCCGTGATTCTTGCACATGCCAGTTCTACTGATAATTCCTCAATCGCCGTCCGGACCTCTAATGCATCACGGAGATCTTTTTCCGTAATTCTGGCAACTTCTGCACCTTTCCGGGGAATCATAACAACCAATCCCTCTAATTCCAGCATACGAATCGCTTCTCTTACCGGCGTACGGCTTACACCTAACTTGTTAGCAATCTTAATCTCCATCAATCGTTCTCCCGGCGATAATTCTCCTGTAATGATCGCCTGTCTTAATGCCTGAAACACAACGTCACGAAGTGGAAGATATTCATTATTCGCATCATATTTTAATTCCATATAATTCCCTTCTTTCCATTATTGATCGTCTGGTTTCATCTGTGTATATCCTGATGAAATGCATCCACCACATATACCTGATCTGCCAGATTCCTATCCTGAATGATCCGTTTGGCCTTTTCTGCTTTCTCACGATCTTCATAAATACCAAATACCGTCGGTCCCGAACCACTCATCATTGCATTCAACGCGCCTTGTTCTATCATGCATTTCTTAATCTGATCGATCACCGGGTACTCCGGAATCGTAACGTTCTCCAATACATTGCCCATGCGGTTGGTAATTCCTAGAAGATTACCCTCGCGGATTGCCTGTACCATTCCATCCACATCCGGATGTGTCTCAATTCCCTGCTCGTCTAAATGCTCATACACAAATTTGGTAGATACACCGACCGGCGGTTTGGCGATCAGGATCTTACAATCCGGAATCGACGGCAACGGTGTCAATATTTCTCCAATCCCTTCCGACAATGCAGTCCCTCTCATAATACAATATGGCACATCCGCTCCTAACCGTACACCAATCTTCATCAATGTCTGCTTGTCCAAATGCAGTCCAAATAACTTCGATGCACCGATCAGTGCAGCCGCACAATCTGTACTGCCGCCAGCCATACCGGCAGCAACCGGAATGCATTTGTACAGATCAATCTCCATGCCCTGCTTGACATGATATTGTTCTTTCAGACACCGAACCGCTTTGTAGATCAGATTATTCTCATCACAAGGAAGAAATCCCACATTGGTTTTTAACCGGATCGCATCCTCCTCTAATAAACGAAATGTCAATTTATCATATAATTTTACCGTCTGCATGATCATTCGCACTTCATGATAGCCATCTTCTCTTTTTCCGACTACATCCAAAGCCAGATTGATCTTCGCATATGCCTTTAACTGTAATGTATCCTCCATCCATATCCCTCCAATCACATTTCAAGATTGTATACTGTATACCATTTATTATATACCATTTTTTACTGCACAAACAACTTTTTTCAACAAATAAATGTAAAATTCTCTCAATAATCTTTATTCTTGAAGGAAAATGACGATATAATATTTAGAAAAGGTGATTTATCTGTATTTATGCTTGCAAACACGCAACTATTTTTCGATCACCTTACAATTATAATTAACCAAGGAGGGTATTATTATGGCAATTGGAAACATTGGAAGCAACACTTACACAAGCGAATTAGCTGCCAAAGTAAAAGGCACCGGCACAAACAAGGATGTAACAGCCAGTGAGTCAGCTACAAAAACAAGTGACGTTGGTGTAGTGTACGAGCCATCCAAAGAAACAACACAGACTTCTGCTAAGAAGAATGCAAAAGTAGACAGCGAAACCATCGCAAAATTAAAAGCAGATGCAGACCAGAGACTTTCCCAGTTAAAGGGAATTGTAGAACAGTTGATCACCAAGCAGGGCAAGACATCCGAGACTGTAAGTATCTGGAGCCAGTTCCGTCAGGGTGTATTGGACGGCACAATTACGGTAGATGAAGCAACCGCCAAACAGGCTCAGGAAGACATCTCAGAAGATGGATATTGGGGTGTAAAACAGACCTCAGAACGTATTTTAGATTTTGCAAAAGCACTGACCGGTGGTGATTCCAGCAAAGTAGAAGATATAAGAACAGCAATCGAAAAGGGCTTTTCTGAAGCAGCAAAACTTTGGGGTGATGAACTTCCTGAGATTTCCCAGAAGACACACGATGCTGTCATGAAGGGATTAGACGAGTGGGCAAAACAGTCAACCGAACAATAAACTGTTGCGTATATTACTGCATATAGTACATATAAAAATGGAATGAACTGAGTACATCAGTTTCATTCCATTTTTACATTCATCTAAGAAAGTGCTTATAATGGCATATTGCCATGTTTCTTGTATGGTCTGTTTAACTGTTTGGTCTTTAACGCATCTAATGCTGCCACAATCTTTGCTTTCGTCTCATCCGGACGGATCACTTCATCCACAAATCCGCGTTTTGCTGCAATATATGGATTCAAAAACTTTTTCTCATACTCTTCTACCAATTCTGCCCGCTTTGCTTCCGGATCTTCTGCTGCCTGAATCTGCTTTCTGCCAATAATATTAATTGCTCCCTCTGCACCCATTACCGCAATCTCAGCGATTGGCCATGCGTAGACAACATCTGCACCCATATGCTTGGAATTCATTGCAATATAAGCTCCGCCATATGCCTTTCTCATAATAAGAGAGATCTTGGGAACCGTTGCCTCTGCATATGCAAACAGAATCTTCGCACCATGCCGGATGATTCCATTATGTTCCTGCTCCGAACCCGGTAAAAATGCCGGTACATCGATCAGTGATACCAACGGAATATTAAAGCAGTCGCAAAAACGGATAAATCGTGCAATCTTATCGGAAGAATCAATATCTAACGAGCCGCCTTTATGATTTGCCTGATTACAAACAAATCCGACCGTATTTCCTTCCATTCGTCCAAAGCCAACTACTGCATTTTGGGCCCAATGTTTCTGCACTTCAAAGAAACTGTCCTTATCAATCATTGCATTGATCACATCATGCACATCATAACTTTTCTTCTTATTGTCTGGTACCATATCCACTAATTTCTTACAATGATCCACGGATTTTCCTGTTTTCACCGGAAGAGGTGCCTGATTATTGTCCGGTAAATACGACAACAACTCCCGAACCCCGCCTAAACAATTCTTTTCGCTCTTGTATAAGAAATGTGCCACACCGGAGGCCGTTGCATGTGTCATGGCACCGCCTAATTCCTCCGCAGTCAATTCCTCGCCGATCACGGTCTTCACCACCTGAGGACCTGTTATAAACATTTTGCTGATCTCATCCACAACAAATATATAATCACATATAGCCGGCGAATAACATGCTCCACCGGAACATGGTCCTAATATGACCGCAATCTGCGGAATAACCCCGGATGCGATCGTATTTCTCTCAAATATTCCGGAATATCCACTCAGCGAATCAATTCCCTCTTCAATTCTGGCTCCACCACTATCGTTAATGGTAACGATCGGACATCTCATCTTAAGCGCCATATCTTGGATATGTACAATCTTTCTTGAATGATATTCCCCAAGACTTCCGCCGATCACCGTAAAATCTTCCGAAGATGCAAATACGGTTCTGCCATGTATCTTACCGTATCCGGTGATCACGCCATCTCCCGGAACTCTCTTTTTATCCAACCCAAAGTCATCGATTCTGGATTCTACCAGATCATTAATCTCTACAAATGTTCCTTTATCAAACAATAGATCCAAGCGTTCCCTTGCTGTCAGTTTTCCCTTTTCATGCTGCTTGTCGATCGCAGTCTGACCACCGCCTAATCCGGCTGCTCTGCGTCTTGATTCTAAATCATCAATTGCTTCATTCCAACCCACTTGATTATCCTCCTAATCGTGAACTGTGAATCTCCATCACTAAGAATCTGCTTCTTTTTTACTTTTTAAAGAAATATGTGGATATATCTTCAAAAAGCATAGTTGTTGATTTGTCAACTTCTACAATATACACTATTTTTATTTAGGTTGCAAGTACTTTGCATACGATTGGCACTTCTTTTTTATTTACACGATTTTATCTTCTATGATAAAATGAAAAGAGTTATGTTGTTATCGTCATTTCAGGATAGGAGAATTCAATGGAAAAAAAGATCAGTATTATCATTCCCTGTTATAATGTAGAACAGTATTTGGATCGCTGCTTTAACAGTCTCAGGAACCAGACACTGGGATTGGAACATATGGAGCTTATATTTGTCAATGATGCCTCTACCGATAGGACATTGGATAAATTGACAGCACTTGAATCACAGTATCCGGATAATATCATCGTGATCAACTTTACGGAAAACCGCAGACAGGGTACTGCCCGCAATGTTGCGTTGGAATACGCATCCGCCCCATACATTGGCTACGTCGATTCGGATGACTGGGTGGATCATTCCATGTTCGAAAAAATGATATCTGCCATGGAACAATATGATTGCGATTTTGTAGAATGTCGTTGGGATCTTGCCCAGGATGAACACAAGCATCGTTCCATAAAAAAATTGGGAAACCCCGGTTACTATGATCTGACAGAGCCTGCCGCAAAGCTTGATTTTATCGGTACACAGATCGGTCTTACCGCTTTATGGAACAAAGTATTTAAGAAATCTTTCCTGATAGAAAATGACATTTTCTGCCCGGAACAGATCCGCTATGAAGACATCTTCTTCTGTTATCTTGCATTTTTATATGCGCATTCCTACTATCGCATGGATGATGAATTATATCACTACTTCGTAAACCCGACAGGAACTGTGCAAAGCCGGAAACAGGAATATCAATTTGATAAAATGGATATTGCAATTGGATTTTTGCAGACCTGCCGCGAGCGTGGTCTGTATACTCAGAGTCCGGAGAACAAAATTGCCATCGACTGGATGTTTTTAGAAAAATATTACGTCTACATGCTGTGGGAGGTTCTTCAGGAATTTCCGGAACGCGCTTATTCCTGCTATCTGCAAATGCAGCAGACCGTACGCGAACGGGTACCGGATTATAAGACCAACCCTTATCGTCAATGGGAAAGCAATGCATTTGATGATGTGATGCTGAAACTGATCGACTATAATTTGGACGAAAAGACTTTCCATGATATAACAAATGAAATGTTGAAGAAATTTCTGTAACAATGTCAGGCAGATCGAAAAGTCTGCCTGACATTATTAATGTCTGTCAATCATCAACATTCCCGTTATTCCATTTGTCGAACAACTCATGCAATGATTTTGTAATCAATCCTTTTTTCTTTGCGCCACCTTCCGTTGCATCATATACTCTTCCTTCTGCATCTACCTGTTGTACCCTGCGCTCAATCCATTCCCGATAGATCATAAATAACCTGCTGGAAGAAACCATTTTTCCATCTGTTGACTCAACTGACAAAACGTCTTCATCCGGTGCATCTTTCACACAGGCAGTGTCATTTGCATGTGTCCTATTGCCTGTAAATGCAAGATCTAAACCAATATATGCAATCTCACGGCAACCGAGTTGCAGACACATATCAAGTGCTATTGTGCTGACAGATCCACCAGTCTCATATGTCCGCACCTGATGTTCCATGGCATATTGTTCTGCACGGTCATATCCCTTCTGGCAAATCAAATACTTCGGACCTTTATAATTCATGGCAATACCTTTATATGCCGTTGATGCACATACAATTGGAACTAATTCATTCTCCAATCCTTTAATCTGTTGCGTCATATTGCATTGCGCATCCAGAAACACCACACAGTCCGGTGTAATTCCCAAACCCATCAATTTATGAAAAACGGTTCCGACAGCAACAATAATCGTGTTGTCCGGTTTTCCCTTTAACAACCGGACATTCTTATCAAGGGACGGTCCTGCCGCAACGATTACTGCATTCTTCCCCTTAAACATTGGTTCTAATTCATCCACATAATTGCTGCAATTTATAACATTCTCACGAAAGTTATTCTCAAACGCAATCGCCATATTCCGTTTTCCACTATCCCGGATAAAATACTTCTCCAAGGCTAATCGCATCCGTTCATCCTGAATATGCAATAATGACGGATAATGTATAATCAATCTGCTGTCTTCTTCCAAACTCCTTGCAAGCTTCGTAAAATCCGGATCATATACCAGTCTCACCCGCATATTTCCCATTAACCAATTCATTCTTCTTGATGCAAGTGCCGTCTTAATAATCTCCATATCCGGCTCAATGATTTCAATCTCGATTCCATCATCCAGATTCAAAAGCGCATCTATATGATACCCTAATCCCAGCCCGAAAATGATATATCTGCTATAATCCGTCGAATAATATTCTCTGGCAAACATATCTGCTTCCTCAACAGGATTCACATTTGAATGCATATACCGTTCACCCATTCCATCCATAACTTTTAATGTAAATAAGCCGGAAGATGTCGGTTCAACCTCACAATGCATCCCCGTTAATTGTTTTTTTATTATTTGATCTGCCAAAGTTTTGTCTTTTTGTGTCAGGTTATTGAGATTATCCTCCCATATCTCATCTTCCGGGCAAACATTAAATTGTCCAAGCAGCCACTCCTGTATTCCTAACAAAAATGGTTTGACCTGCAACTCTAACAGATCCGCAGTCAATATGTAATCCTTTGATTCCTGTGCCTGTATAATCCCTTGTAACATTGTAAGCACATAATCAAAATCAACATCATATCCATCTAACAGCTGTTGCGAATTCACAAGAAGATGAATCAATTGCTGAAATGCCGAACTAAATAATTGGTATTCCCTTAATCCCCTATGATAATTCTGAATGCGAAAATAATATATTACATTTTCTTCTGTCGTCAGACATTCTTCTATTTGTTTCACTATTGTATTCATGCTTGTTTCCTCATCATCAAATATTATTATACTTAAGGAGCAGCGTAAAAGCTGCTCCTTTGAAGTATATGTCGATTTTGCAATATCTAACCTAATTCTAACTCACGCATTATGCTCTCCTGTCCATGTCCCGGAAAAACTATCGTATCCTGAGGCAGACTCTCTAGAAAAGGTCTGGTTATCATCCGATACGCATTTTTGTCTCCATCTGGCATACGTGTAAGCACCTTCGCTCCCTGAACAAGGCTATCACCTGAAAAAAGTGCATTTTCAACCAATATACAAATACTTCCGGAGGAATGTCCCGGTGTGGATACTAACTCCCATTTCATCTGCCCGAATTCTAATTCCATTTTTCGCTCGAATATCCGGTCGACCATGCAATGGTAATGATCCTGAAATAATTCAGCAGCTTGTTGTCTCTCTTCTTCGCTTCTTCCAATAAACAAAGCCATGAAATAAGCCGCAAGATTCTTCTCCGGCTTTTCACACCTTTCTTTGCAGCACTTATTCCCATAAACTGTACAATTCCATTTACTTCGAAAATAATTAACCCCTGAAATATGATCATAATGTTCATGTGTTAATATAATTACTATTTTCTCAACATTGTATCCTTCTAACAGATTCATTGCTTCCTCATTTACATTGGGATCAATAATGAGCGCCTGTCTATCCGATAGAATCACATACATATTGGATTTGATCAGTGGCATTATAAACTTATATACCGGGTTACCTTTAATACTATATTGGCAAATCATTCTTTACTCCAATCATCAACACTCGCGTCCCATTCCTGTATAATTTTATCTATAGCCACCCTTAATATTTCAACCGAAACTCTTTTCCGTTTTTATTCACTATAAGAATAGGTGTTCCGTTTTTTGCATTCTCCGACCAAACCTTTATATCCATGATTGACCTCTCCACTTTTGTATCATCAAATATTAACCATAGGATACTTGTTTTCCTCCCATACGTCAAGATTTATGACCAAAAGTACAAACTTATGTATTTTCGGTCATAATGTTGTCCGATTTATGACTTTTTTATGACTTTTTTGTACATAAACTCATGCCAATTATGACTAAAAATGCATCTTTTGGTACTTTTAGTCATAATTGTAGACTTCCTGTATTTTCTGTGGTATGATGCCATCTTTAAGAAACTGTTTAATCCGGAGATCTATCCGGAACGCTTATCCGATCTGATCAGTTCGATCATCCGCATCCCCGTCACCGTCATCAGAGCCCTGCCACTTCAGGAATCCATATTGGAGGGTAACGCCCTTCTGATCATGGACATTCTGGTACAGTTAGAGGACGGCTCTCTTGCCAATGTTGAGGTGCAGAAGATCCCATATATGTTCCCGGCAGAACGTATGAGTTGCTACTCTTCCGATCTGGTCTTACGACAATACAGCAGGGTAAAAGGGGAAAAAGGGAAAGCATTTACTTATAAAGATATGCGGCCGGTCTATACTATCATCTTCTTCGAGAAGAGTCTTCCCGAATTCAAGGCTCCGGCACTTAACGGTAAGTATCTGCATTTTGGAAAGACCGTCTTTGATACCGGATTGGAACTGGAACTTCTCCAGCGTTTCTATCTGATATCCCTTGACGTATTCAGCGAAAACAAGTATCCTATGGATAAGAATAACCGAGTGACCGCCTGGCTGTCCCTGCTTGCCACCCGCAATGTAGACGATCTCACAGAGATTCTCGCCGTCTATCCATGGCTGGAGGCAATCTATCAGGACATGGCGTCGTATCTTCACAAACCGGAGGAGGTGCTGACAATGTTTTCCGATGCTTTGAAAATCTTAGATAACAATACCGTACAATATATGATCGACGAGATGCAGAATACGATTGATGACCAGAAGGCACAGCTTAGTGATAAAGATTCGCAGCTTACCGATATGCATTCACAGCTTGCCGACAAGGATTCGCAGCTTACAGATATGCATTCACAAATTGTTGACAAAGACTCACAAATCAACGATCTTGCTGCCGAAATCGCCGCATTAAAAAAACAACTAGCAGCACAGCAAAATATATAATTTAGAACACTACCCCCCTCGGAATAAGTCGGACGATTATTCCGAGGGGGGTAACATTTCTCCTGCCGTCTCAAAAAAGTCTAACTTTTGGGGGTCACTTCACTCATCATGTAAATGTTACATTACTTCATTGTTTGTCACTTACTTCATTTCCTTATTAAATCTTTATATATTCTTTAAAGCTTCCCTTAGTTGCTCCTCGTTTAACCATTCCGTATTCTTTCCTGAGTTATATTCAAAGCCTTCTTCTACTCTCCTGCCTCCCGGAAGAATATCTCCTTCCTTCGCCCAGCTATAGTTTGGATATATAATATAATGCTTATCGTATTCATAAGTGGATCTTGAATCATCCTTTGTAACCATTACTTCATGAAGTTTTTCTCCCTCACGGATTCCAATCTCTTCAATCGTGCATCCCGGCAACATTGCCTTTGCAAGGTCACAGATATGGAATGACGGAATCTTAGAAATATATGTCTCGCCGCCTTTTGATTCCTCTAACGCCTTAAAGACTAACTCAACGCCCTGCTCTAATGTAATCCAGAATCTTGTCATTCTGGCATCTGTAACCCCTAATGTGTTTCCGCCTTCTGCAATAATTCTCTTCCAGATAGGAATAACCGAACCTCGACTTCCTGCTACATTTCCGTAACGTACAACAGAAAATATTGTTCCGTTTGCTCCACTATATGCATTCGCCGCTATAAATAACTTGTCCGATACTAATTTTGTTCCACCATACAGATTGATCGGATTCACTGCCTTGTCTGTGGAAAGAGCCACTACCTTCTTAACCCCACGATCCAATGCAGCCTCAATTACATTCTGTGCTCCATGAATATTCGTCTTAATTGCTTCCATTGGATTATATTCGCAAGTTGGCACCTGCTTCATTGCTGCTGCATGTATAACATAATCCACCCCATCAAATGCACGATATAGCCGATCCTTATCCCGAACATCTCCGATAAAAAATCGAACTCTTGACATGTCAATCTTATCCTTATACTCTGCTTGCATGACACTCTGTTTGAATTCATCACGGGAATATATAATTACCTTTTTCGGGGTGTACTTTGCAAATATCATCTCCAAAAATTTCTTACCAAAAGATCCCGTTCCTCCTGTAATTAAAATCACCTTATCATTTAGCATCTCTCTATTCCTCCATTGATCAAATATTGTGCAATTCTCTCTGCTCCTAATCCATCGACCAGACTTTGCATTCTAAGAGATTTCTCTTTTCTCAACTCATAATCGTTCTGATATTCCACCAGATATTTCCTGCAATTATCCATGCATAATTGTCTATTCTTATATGCATTGCCTGCATATAGCATATATCCATTCTCTTCCCATGCAATGGCACCTTCCTGATTGTCTGCAATCTCCAAACAGATTGATGGAATTCCACAAGCACATAATTCATACGTTGTGGTTCCTGCTGCTGAAATCGCCACATCGCAATTACGCATCCATTCCGCCATATTAGAGACATTTTCATGCAGAAAAATATTATTATTTATCTTTGCTTTTGAATATAACAAATCACGGTTTTGATTAAAGCATCCAACTATTACATGATATTCCAATTCTTGTGTTCGGTCATCATGCAACAGCTCGTCTAATACACCGCCTGCTACATTTAATATATCGGTTCCTCCGGTCGTAATCAAAACCCTTTTCACTTTCTTGTTTACATGAAACTCCCGATACCTAAATTCATCTCTCAGGGGTACATATTGCGAACCGATTAAAAATTGTGTCCGTTGTCCGTTTGCATAACATCCCTGCTTATCATAATCATCTTCTGTCACCCATGCTCCATAATTGATCACTGTATGAACCGGATAAGCGAATTTTCTCAAATCATCAATATAAACTATTTTAGTATAATGTGATATATTTTGCAAATACTCCTGTGTCACATAATACGTATCTAACAGCATTGTATCAATCTCACGTTTCTGTAAGTATTTACATAACTGTTCTGTTTCCAGATCCAATTGATCCCATATTGTATCCAATACATCATACTCAAATCCCTGGTTACGAATCAGTTGTCCCGGTCTGTCATCAGCCAATACAAATCTTACTTCTACACCAAACTTACGAATCTGTTCTGCAATTGAAAGACACCTCATTACATGTCCCGTTGCAATTATTTCATTTCCATCTACCCGTATTGCAATCATAATTTCTTTATCTTACCTTCTCTACCTCATCTTTTACGCATTCAACAACATAGTCTACCTGTTCCTCTGTCATATCTGCATACAACGGCAACGTTATGGCTCTTGCATAAAATGCTTCCGCATTAGGACAACATGTACTCTGATATCCATTCTGCTGATAATATGGTAATTTATAGACCGGAATATAATGCACATTCACACCAATTCCTTTATTCCGAAGGTTTTCAAAAATTTCCCGTCTATGTTCTGCCGGAACCTGAATCATATACAGATGATAGCTGCTAAGACAATCCGGATGTTGATATGGTGTAATAATGTCTTTACAACCTGCAAAAGCTTCATCATATCTATGAGCAAGTTTTCTTCTATGTGCAGCAAACTGATCCAGCCGTTTCATCTGTGATATACCTAATGCACACTGAATATCTGTAATCCGATAATTATATCCTAATTCCAACTGTTCATAATACCATGGACCTTCATTATGCGTTAATAACGATTCCTCTCTTGTAATTCCATGTGTATGAAATAATTTTAAACGCTGATATAATTTTTCATTATTCGTTGTTACCATTCCGCCCTCTCCTGTTGTAACAGGTTTCACCGGGTGAAAACTAAATGTTGTCATATCCGAAATAGATCCAATCTTTTTCCCCTTATATTCCCCACTGATTACCTGTGCGCCATCCTCAATAACAACCAGATTATGTTTCTTTGCAATTGCAGTTATCTCATCCATTTCACATGGCTGTCCGGTATAGTGTACAGCAATAATAGCCTTTGTTTTTGATGTTATCTTACGTTCAATATCCTCCGGATCTATGTTATATGTATCCGGTTTGATATCCGCAAACACCGGTTTTCCTCCACAATACAAAACACAGTTTGCTGACGCAGCAAACGTAATTGGTGACACTATCACTTCATCCCCCGGTTGAATTCCCGCTGCCAAACATGCAATATGCAGTGCCGCCGTCCCATTCGACACCGCCACTGCATACTTCGCCCCTACATAATTCGCAACTATATTCTCGAATTCAGCAACCTTCGGTCCTGTTGTCAGATAGTCTGATCTTAATACATCCACAACTGCCTGTATATCTTCTTCACTAATTGATTGTCTTCCATATGGTATATACATTATTCTTCCTACCTTTCCAAACTGATATATTTATTAAGCTTTAGAAAATGTATCACTACATCCTCTTATCTCCGCATTTTTTATTCTTCCATGAATTTCTATATATTTTCCTTTTCGGCCACATGGACAGTCATCTTCCCCTAATACACAGCCTACATCCTCGGTGAGTATAGAATGACCAGGATAAGATTCAGGTATCGTAGATATTACTTGTATTACTCCTTCTTCTCCGTTAGCACAAACCGAAAAATCCTTCATATTTCTTACAAAAATATCTGAATAAATGCTAGCATGTAAATGACCTTCCTCACATTCCATGTAAATACATCCTGTCTGTTCTACCATTCCGTAATAATCATGTACACTATTAATCCCACAAACTTCTTTAAGTCCCTCTTTAAATTGTTCTTTTGAAACCGCTTCATTGATCAGTTTCTTCCATCCACCTCCATGAACCAATACACCATTTTCTATCGGTAAATATACTTTCATTTCTTTCAATTTCTTATAAAAGTACTGCCAAATCATAAAAGTAAATCCAAATAAAAAAACTGTCTGCCCCTCATATTTATGCAAAAATTCTCTCAACTCATCCAGATTCAAATTCATATCATCATCAAAAGCATATATTTTTTTTGCACCAAAAATAGAAAATCCCAGGATTCCTGCTCCTCTTGCAGAAAACATTGCTCTATTTTTAATAACAGACGGACAATCAAGAATAATCATTGGCATTCTGGAACTACCTGCAAAATCTGAAACAATCCGTGTCAATACCTTCTGCTGGTTGCTTGCCGTTTCTCTATTCAAAAATACTTTAGAAACCTGTTGTCCTGTTGTCCCTGATGATGTCATTGTTTTAAACACTTTATCATCTGCTACACTTTTAAGGGAAAATTTCTTAAATAGCGAAACCGGCAAAAAGGGAATTTCTTCTAAACTATCATACTCTGTTTTTCCACCATATAATCGATCAATGATTGCTTGATATTCCGGACAGTTATTATAGTGTAATCTCGTCAATTCATTTAATCTATCTAATAAAAGCCTATGCTTTTCTTCATGATTGCATTGATATGGTTCATATGCCAACAATTCGTCGAATTTCACTCTATATCACCCCAATTTCTGATAATTCTTCTTACCGGATTCATTCTTAGGGATTTCTTCAATATAATGTACTGTAAATGCCTTCCAATTCAATCCTGTCTTATTCGTAATGAACTCTGTTACATCCTTTTCCATATTCTTATCCGTCACATATATTTGCATATGATCATCTTCACCTACACATGCACATTCCATTCCATCAAATTGGCTTTGAATCATTCGCTCCGTCTCATCAAGATTAACTCTGTTACCATAAATTTTCAAAAATCTTTTTTTACGACCTACAATATAATAATACCCATCCTCGTCTCTCTTAGCCATATCACCAGTGACTAATATTCCATTCCTTTCATCACCCTTTGATAAATCATATTGACATTCCGCATAACCAAGTGTAACATTCGGACCTTCATATACCAACTCCCCGACTACATCTGCTTTTTCAATGTCGGTTCCATCTACATCAATCAAGTGAAACGTCCCACCCGGAATTGCAATTCCCATACTACCGTATTTTTCCAATGAACGTTTATAAGGTAAATACGACATTCTGGCTGTAGCTTCTGTCTGCCCATACATCACATAAAACCGTTTGTCATTTGCAATAGCATATTCGGCATATTCTTTATGCAATTCCGGTAATAGCTTACCTCCGGCCTGTGTCATGTAACGCAATGTTGGAAGTTCCATACGAAAGAACCGTAGTTTTTTTAGAATCTCATATGTAAACGGAACACCTACAATAGAAGTTGCACCCTGACTTTTAAAAAAATCCCAAAACTTTTTTTGTGCGTAGCTTTCATCTGTCATTAGAATAGTTGCCCCGACCAGCAGGTGACTATTAATGACAGATAATCCATATGTATAATTCATTGGGAGCATCGTGATTGGACGTTCTGTTTCATCCAATTCCAGATATTGCATAATTGATTGTGCATTTGATTCAATATTGGTATAACTCTGTCGGACTAATTTCGGACTTCCGGTAGAACCTGAAGTCGTAAGCAACAATGCCAATTCCGGATACATATCTATTTTTTTATCTGAATAGGAAAGTAAACTATATCCATACTCAGACATTACCACATTTCCATCAAATTGGTCTGCCATCTTCTGCGGCATCCACAAATAATTCGGTTGGTAAGTATCAAGTAGATAATGTAACAATTCCTTATCGAGATCCGCACTCAACAAAAGAGGTACATTTCGTGTTGATAAAAAAGCAACATAACCCATTAGAGAACCAATCGTGTTATGGCATAACGAAAAAACTAGCGATCGCTCCGGTAAAACATCCATTACTCTATTTGAAAATGACATAAGATCACCATATGTAACCTTATTCCCATTATCCGAAATAGCAGCCACGTTTTCTCTTTCTTTATTATCCAACTTCAAGAACATGTCAACACCCTCTTTCTTGTATATTAAAATATCAATTATTTACTTATCTCAATTATTCTGCTCATCTGAGCAACCAAATCGTACCCATCCCATATTGTATCAATATTTAATGTCTTTCCAAATGGAACAATACGATCAATTCCACAAAAACCATTTCGAATTATGTGATCAAGTAATTCTTCCTGTTTATCTCCAAAATATGCACAGGTTTGTACCTTTTCATTAGAAAAATAATGTATGTCATCTATACTATGCAACACATATTGGAAAAACAATCCATATTTTCCCCTTAAAGAAGTAACCATATTTTGATTTAACACTTCTACATCGCATACATAAAGAAGATTATCATACTTTTCTACCTTAGAAATCATCTTATTTTCAATAACTTCTTCGCAAAGAGATGCATATTTCTCACTAACTTTAATATCGGCTAAATCATACTTAACAGCCACCCTCTGTATCGTTTTCCAAAATTCTACCTGAACGGATGTATATTCCTCCTTTGTTAATCCATCAACATCCCAACAAATCAAATGTGGCGTAGAACAGGCATTTTGATCCATCAAGTAAGTATCATTGTAAAAGCCCTCTGCTATAGTTTTCTTCTCCACCACGTCCGCATTCTTCCACTTTTTCGCATCAATAATACCAAAAGAATAGCGATCTGCAAATGTTATTTCTATGCTACGTGCAGGCAGTTCTGAATTACGAATAGCATGGATTGTCTCATCACCACCCCAGACCACCCGAATATTACAATCTCCCGAATATCGGTCTGTGATTTCCTTGTTCTTCTCATATTTCACAATAGATGTCATTTCATATATTTGTTGAAACTCTTCTCTTTGTAAACATTGCTTCAATATCCTACACATGCACTCCACTTGCGGAAAAGCCTTTGAGGGGATCCGGACAATATTCGCATTCCCCGACAATAATCCAAACGCATATGTGAACATACAATTAACTGGTACATTTGATGGTGCCACATGAAATACAATACCTCTTCCAAGATAATTCACTGATTGCGTTCGCTTCTTAAACTCTATTTTCTTTTTTTGTATATTGGATTTCCGTGCCCAAAAAGCAAAAGTTTGTACATCTGGATATCGCCGGGCTTCTGCATCCTTCCGTAACATAGATGCATATTCATCCAAAAACTCACATACCAATTCTGAATATGGCGGTAATGGAGATTTCTTAACTTGTTCTATTCCGCAAACTATCTGCACACTTATCGTCATCCCTTCTAATTGTATATCAACCATCACTATTTGAATATGACATATATCTACAAAAAAAGTTTCGATTTATTTTTCGAAACCTTTTTTCAAATAATATATTCTATTTCTGCTTATATATATTAAATCTCAATATCATATTTTTTTAAAATTTCAATTCCCTTTTGATATGAATTAAAATCAATAATATCATCTGTATCAAGCATAATATCAAATGCATCCTCTATTTCTGCCACTAATGACATATGTCCCACTGAATCCCATTCAGGAATTGACTGATATTCTAATGTTTCAACTTCATCCTTATTAACTGAAAGAGCCTCAACAAATGCGTTATTATACTTCTCCCTATTATTCATAATAATATACCTCTCTTTACTTTATTCCACCATCAACTCTAATCACCTGACCATTTATAAATGATGCCTCATCTGACGACAGGTAATAAACAACATTAGCTATTTCTTCAGTTGTTGCCAGTCTACCCATAATAGAATTAGACACAATCTGGTTTCCAATTTTACTTATGTTATTTTTTATCATTTCTGTTTCGACTGGTCCTGGTGCTACGACATTTACTCTAATCCCCAAATGTCCCACTTCCGTTGCTATTGCTTTTGATAACGTCAAAAGTGCTGCCTTCGCGGAACCATATACAGCATCCCCTGAATGAGCGTCAAGTGCCGCTATTGATGATAAATTAATTATACAACCTGATTTCTGTTTTGTCATCCTTTTTAATACAAATTGCATAATCTGAAATGGTGCAAAATAATCAATTTCAAATAGTCTCTTTGCATCTGCAATCTTCGTCATCTGAAATAAATTATACATATTAACACCAGCATTATTTACTAAAATATCTATATCTTTTTTTTCAGCAATAATCTGTTTCATTGCCTCTTTAATTGCATCCTGATCTATTAAATCGAAGTATATTGGCTTAATCCAAATATTATTTTGCTCCGCTAGTTTTTGAATATACCCCTCAAAATCATTATTCCTCGTTCGAGCACAAGCCCAGATATTGCATTTATTTAAAGCAAATTTTTCAACAATCGCCCTGCCAATCCCACGATTAGCACCCGTAACAATAATATTCTTTTCCACTGAAATCACCTCTGTAATGCACCAAGCACATTATTGACAATACCATCTATGTCCAATCCACATTGTTTTAATAAATATTCATATTCACCAGGGCGAGGATAAAAATCATTTACCCCAATTCTATGCACAGGTGGATGTTGTTTCTTTTCTGCCATATATTCACATACTGCAGATCCCAATCCTCCCACAACACTATGTTCCTCCACTGTAAATATCATTTTATACTTACAACATTCTTCCAGGCAAACTTGATCTAACGGTCTAATAGTATGCATATTTATCACACTACAACTAATTCCCATTTCTTCAAGTTTCTTAACAGCCTCCACAACATTATACAATATACTTCCACATCCAATAAAAACAATATCTTCTCCCAGTTTTAAATGAGTTGCCTTTCCAATTTTAAAGTCCATGTTTTCCCAATTATTAATAATAGGTATATAATCCCCACCAGTTAATCTTATATATACCGGTCCGTCCATTGCAGCAGCTTCATAAATTGCATGATATATTTCTAATCCATCACATGGTGAAAGAATCGTAATATGGGATATAGATCTTATCATAGCAATATCCCCAAGCCCATAATGAGAACCTCCAAATTTAGGAATATGCATACCACTTGCCAGTCCAATAATTTTTATATTTTTTTTCATATTCCCTGCATATACTCTTATCTGATCGCCACATCTATATGTGGCAAACGGTGCCCATGAAGAAACAAATACCGGTGTACTGTCGGATGCCATACCCGCTGCTATAGAAACCATGTTTTGTTCAGCAATCCCTACGTTTATATATCTATTTTCATATTTTTTAATAAATCTATCTAAACCTGATGCAATTCCCAAGTCCGCTGATACTGCAAAAAAGTCAGTATTATCCTCTGCTAAATCAAATATTGCCTGTCCATAAGTTCCTTGTGCTCCCATTCTGGACAAAAAACGAGCATTTTTACTACTCTTTTGTAGCATATTCTAACCCCACCTCTCTACATGCCTGTTCTAGTAAATTATTATCGAGAGTATGATCATGCCATAAATATTGATTCTCCATAAAAGAAATCCCTTTTCCTTTTATTGTATTTGCAATTATAGCATATGGTTTTTCCCTTGAAACAGATAAGGCTTTTACTAACGCCTCACAATTATGACCTTCAACTACAGATATATCCCAGCCAAAAGAAAGAAATTTCTGACCAACATCCCCAATCTTCATAACTTTTTCTATATCGCCATCTGCCTGCAACCCATTATGGTCAATTATCATAACAAGGTTATTAAGACCATAATGAGAAGCACACATTGCTGCCTCCCAAATACTGCCCTCATCACACTCTCCATCACCAACAACTGTATATACTTTTCCCGCTTCACCCCTCCGTTTTTTCCTTAATGCAACACCAACAGCATAAGGCATTCCAATTCCGAGACTTCCTGTCGAACAAGGAATTTTCATCTTATCATTCATTATAATTTCTTCAGAAAAATCACTTCCATTGCCTTGAAAATCAGAAATAAAATCATCGCCTATCATCCCAGCCTCATGCATTGCCGCATACATTGCCAACGCTCCTTGTCCCTTGCTGACTATTATCTGATCCCGTTCAGAATCTGATATCTCATTATTCGAAACGTTTGTAACAATTCCATACAACACATACATAATTTCAACACAAGATAATGAACTTCCCCAGTGTACTTTTCCTTTACACGTCAATCCAACCTTAATAATATTCCTTCTAATATTTGCAATATTCTTTTCCATTTTTCCTCCGAATATTTTTAAAATTATTAATTTCTTAGTAACTGTTATAAGATTATTCTAGACAATTCTCTGACCATATCATAACCATCCCAAAAAAAGGATAAATCCAATGCATGTCCTACATCAACTACTCTGTCACCACCACAAACACCCATTTCAATTATCATTCTTCTTACAAGACCTTTATCAATCCCACAACATACAATTGTTTGACATTCCTTGGTTATAATCGGTAGTATATCATCTAATTTTTTTGTCTCGTACTCGAAAAAATATCCGCAATTTCCTTTATACTCAAATAATTCTGGATATAACCTTTTTACTGTTACTCTGACAATCTTATTATCTTTCTTTATTAAACGTATATCTTTATCTCTTGCAGCTAACAGTGTAAACTTTAATAGTTTCTCAGTGCCATATATATCTTTATATTCATATTTATCCTCAACACCTTCCTGTATTGAATTCCAAAATATATCCCGTGCTTCCTTTATATTATCGCCCGTCCAAATAATAATTCTTGGGGAACTACATGCATTCTGATCCACGCTAAATGTATCCATATAAAAATCCCTTGCAACGCTCTTAGAATCCATTTGTAAATATTCATCTGCGTTAATAATCATCACAGAAAATCTATCTGCAAATTTCAGTTCCACAGAACGTGGAGGAATCGGAACCCTTCCGATATAATTAATTGTATTATCCCCACCCCAAATAATTCTTGCATCACAAATAGAGGAAAGATCAGACGTAATATCATCATTATGACCATATCTAATAACATTAATATATGGTGCCAATATTTTATATTTGTCTTGCACCAAATCGTTAATAGCCTTGCATAAAATATCCACCTGTTCAAACTCCTTGTCGGAAATTCTTATAATGCTAGCATTTCCTGCAACTAACGCATATACTAGTGATACTGCAAATTGAACCGGTATATTAGATGGTGCAATATGAAATACTGTTCCTCTACCTATTCTATTCTCTTTTTCGTATATTTCGGCAACTTTTTTCAGTGATGATTTTCTAATCCAAAACGCAAACGCAATAATATCTTGATATTTTTTTGCAAATTGATCTTTTAAAAGAAAACTTGCTAAATCTGACAAAAAATCAACAACTCTCGAATCAAACACTTTCCTTGCTGGAATCAATTTTATTTTTCTTATATTTTCTGTTGTACCTATTAAAAAATTAACATCATTTAAATTTTGAAGCATATGTATCACTACATCCCCTTATTTCTGCATTTTTCATTCTTCCTAATATTTTTATATATTTACCTTTTCTTCCACACGGACAATCATCCTCACCTAAAATTAATCCTTCATCTTCTGTAAGTATTGAATGACCTGGATATGAATGTGGAAGCACTGATACCACTTGTATTATCCCCTTTTCCCCTATTTCACACAATGAAAAATCTTTGGGATTTCGAATCAACATATCTGAATAAATACTTGCATGTAAATGTCCATATTCACACTCTGCATATATACATCCTGACTGTTCAGCCATACTGTAATGATCAATATATCGTATTATTCCACACCGTTCTTTTCCAATTCTTTTAAAATCTTCTCTTGAAACTGCTGAATTTTCCAGTTTTTTCCATCCTCCTGCGGTCAATAAAAAAGAATTTCTCATATTAAACTTATATCCCATTTTTTCCACAACTTCAAATAGATGTTGCCATACCATAAAAGTAAAACCAAATATTATAAAATTATCATTCCTATAATTACTTAAAAATTCCTCTACCGTCTCTACATCTAATGACATATCATCCTTTAATGCAAAAAACATTTTTGTTGCCGCAAAGTCTAAGCCCATAATAGTTGCTCCCCTTGCAGTAAATAATTTTCGATTCTTAATCACGGATGCTGAATCTATGACTAACATAGGAAGCCTCTTTTTTCCTATAAAATTACCTAAAAGTCTTAACAAGACCTTTTGCTGTAATATAGCGTTTTCTTTATCTAAATATATTTTTGACGATACCTGATTAGTTGTCCCTGAAGAAGTCATTATTTTAAAAACTTTATCATCCGGTATACTCTTTAAACATATCTCTTTAAAAATACGTACCGGAAGGAAAGGTATATCCTCTACTGTTTTTATATTTTTTTCATTTAATTCAAATGCAGATAAAATATTATCATATTGTTCACAATGTTCTCTGTGATATGTAGTTAACTCAGTCAATTCTCTCGTTAACAATTGATTTTTTTCTTTTTTACTAAGTGAATACGGTTCTATATTGTGAAATTCCTCTATCATAATATCCCCTTTACCTATTCAAGATCTATTTCAAAAATTATTTCATCTTCGTCAATATTCCGCTTTATTTTTCTTCCAATCAAATTATCAATATTGTTAGGTGCAATACCCGAAAATGGTCGTTTAGCATCAAGCATTTCTTCCGTAAGTACAGTGCCTTTAGGAATATACCGAGTAGCAACTATACTGCGCCTCATCTTTTTCAACTGTTCCATCTCTTCTTTTGATAAAACTCTATTTGTATTTCCCATAGTGTCATATGCTATATTACATAACCGAATCATTTTTTCAAAATCATCAGGTTCACATGCCATTTGATTGTCCCAACCTATTTTTTTATTATCCAATGTAAAATGCTTTTCAATTAACGCTGCTCCATTAGCAACGGCACATATTGATGCAACTTCTCCAACCGTATGATCAGAATACCCAACCGGCAACGTTCCAAGCTCATTCCTGATCGCCATCATATTATTTAAATTAACATTTTTCTCTTCAACAGGATACACAGATACACAATGTAAAACACATATATTAGAATTTCCCGCACTTTTTATTGTGTCTACAGCACTTTTTATTTCGTCCATTGTTGCCATTCCTGTAGATAACACAATAGCAATCCCCTTTTCAGCTACCTGTCTCAAAAATTTTAAATTATTTATATCCATTGAAGCAATCTTCACAAATGAAGCCCCACATTCATCAACCAAAAAATCTAATTCATCTTTTGAATACGGTGTAGATGAAAAATCTATTTTCTTTTCTTTACAGTAAACTGATAACTCTTTTAACTGATCCTTATCCAACGCAAAACGTGACACCATTCTCCTTGCTATAGGATTTTCATCATAATAATTCTTAGAATACAAAGTCTTCGCCGTCCATGATTGAAATTTAACCGCATCACATCCTATTCTAGCAGCTTCATCTATCATTCTTTTTGCTGTTGCTACATTGCCATTATGACTAGAATTCATTTCAGCTACAAAATATGGTTTTTTATAATCACCAATCCTTTTTCCATTTTTCAAAATACAATCTGCCATATTTAAATCATCCTTCCACCATCAACTACTATATTTTGCCCTGTAATATATGAAGCGGCATCCGATGCTAAATAATAAACTAAATCTGCTACATCCTTTGTATTTCCTTGTCTTCCCAATGGAGTTTCACTTAATACCTTTTTATATATTTGCTCACTTCTATTGTTCCACATATCCGTATCAATAAATCCTGGCGATACGGAATTTACTCTAACATTATTGGGCGCTAACTCCAGCGACATTGTCTTAGTTGCAAAAATTAATGCAGCTTTACTACTTCCATACGCCAGCCTACCTTGTTCATTTCTAATTCCAGAAACTGATGCAATATTTATAATGCTCCCCCCACCATTTCTAATCATAACTCTCGAAACTATCTGCGAGATAATAATTGGCGAAATATAATTTATCTGCATTTCCTTTTTTAATTCATTTGAAGAAATCATCGGAAACAACGCATTTTGACCATAACCCGCATTATTAATTAGCACATCTACAGTCTTGACTTTATTAATTACACTTTTTAATTCTCTCTTGATACACTGTTCGTCCTCCATATCAAAATACGAAGTTGTAACATCAATATTATACATCCGAACAATATCTTTCAAATAATCATCAAAAGAATCATCTTTTTTTCTCGCACAAGCAACTATATTAAACCCGTTCTGTGCGAATTGTTCAACTAATTTTTTTCCTATTCCACGATTTGAACCCGTAATTAAAACTCGTTTACCCATTCTTCCTATTCCATTTCATAAATATTCTTTAATCTCTTCTTAATCCTACCCCAATCACTCTTTATCGTACTCTGAACAATAACATCATAATACCTTCCATTTTTATATATATGTTCTCGAAGTACACCCTCTCGCACACTTCCACACATTTCTAACACTTTCAGAGCTCCAACATTCTCACTAATTACTTCACCACAAACTTTATTTACATGTAATACATTAAACGCATAATTCAACAAATTAAGTTGTAGTTCTATTGCTAGCTTAAATGTATCACTGTTTCTTACCGCAATGTATGCCCCTCCTGTCATCCGGTTATTCTCTTTATCCCATCCTACTAAACTAGCAAGTCCTACAGGCGTTCCGTCTTGAACAACAATCCAATATAAATCATCACTTTTTGATACTTTATCATACCATTTTATTTGTTGCTCTAAAGTAATTATCGGATCTGTGTACATATATTTTGTAACCTCCGGCATCATTCTCCATTGACGTACCATCTCCATATCATTTATACACATCTTTCTTAAAACAACTTGCATCTCCATCACCCTTTGTCTTTGTTACACTGTTCTACTATGTACTAATTTTTTCACATATTTAATCCACTTGCGTTGCTCTTCCTCACAATATCCCAGCACTTGAAAAACTCTTCTGGAAACAACATTTTCTTTCTGCACATATGCCACAAGATATTCACCGTCTTTTCGGAGGCTCTCATCCTCCGTCAACAATTTTTCCATCCGCTCAACTATTTGCTGTCCTAAATGCCTTCCTCTGCAATTACGATCAATACTATATCCAATTACCAATTCATCATACCAATATGTAAGTCGTATTTGTCCTACTGCTTGTCCATCTTCTTCCAAAATAAAAATTTCAACATCATCGCGATTCAGACAAGTTTGAAACCATTTCTTGTGTTCCTCTAATAATACCTCCTGCTTGTTAAATGACCATCTTCTAACATCCGGATCATTTCTCCACCTATATAATTGGCTCATATCCCCTAACTCTACTTTACGCAATCTGATATTACTCATGCTCCCATATCACATCCCCAAATGACAACGGTGTTGCAAAAGACAAATCTCTTGCCGCCTTTTTGCCGATAATTTGATCATAATACATCGTGTGCATTCCTAATCCTGGCCGAATCGACTTCACATTCTCAGCTGTAAACGTGTCCCCTTCTTTAAGATCTTTTATTACATATAAGGATCGAGACCCCTCCCTTGCAGAAACCTGTGTTGGCGTTAAACTCAGTGTTTCTCTACCTAATGCTTTTTCCAAATTCCGAATCTGTCTAACCATATCTATAAATTCTTCCATTTCCATAGAAAATCCAGCATCCGGGCCTCCATCTGCACGCTTAATTGTAACATGTTTCTCAATCACTTTCGCCCCAAGGGCTACCGCCCCAAGGGACACCTCACTTCCGAAACTATGATCCGACAATCCCACCACACAATCATATGTTTTTGCCATTAATGGTATTGCCCGAATATTCATATCTTCATATGGACACGGATATGCCGATGTGCACTTCAACAAAATAACCTGCTCGTTTCCTTCCTCTTTACATATCTGTAAAACCCGTTCCACATCTTCCATAAAGGCAATGCCGGTCGATATAATAATCGGTTTTCCTTTTTGAGCTATTTTTCGAATCATAGGAACATCATTAATTTCATACGAAGCCACTTTGTACGCTGGCATTCCAATCTCATCCATAAAATCAACTGCAGTTAAATCGAACGGCGATGAAAAGCAACTGAGACCTAAAGAATTCGCATATACAACTAACTCTCTCTGCCACTCCCATGGGGTATATGCCTTCTGGTACAAACTATATAAAGTCTCTCCATCCCATAATCCCCCATGTATCTGAAATTCCGGATTATCACTATCAATAGTGATTGTGTCCGCTGTATAGGTTTGGAGTTTAATAGCATTTACGCCGGAATCTCTCAACCGATATATAATATCTTTTGCTCTGCTAAAATCCATCAAATGATTTCCAGACATTTCAGCAATAATATAAGTCGGTGAGTTTTCAGCTATAACTTGATTATCAATCTGTATGACTTTATCCAAACTATCATCCTCCTGCTAAAGTTTATTTTCTATCATTATTCAGGTATTATCACTTACCATTATCTGATACTTCATTTCCGCAATTTTCCAATCTTCTACCGTATCAATATCTTGAACCTCTGACTCCGGCATAACAATTGGAGTTGTTTTTTTTATGATTATGCCATCCATAACATTCTTAGGTTTCATAACGTAGAATTGTCCGCAGTCATGATATATTGGCTCTAAATCCTGCGAACGAGCACTGGCATTTTCCGGATACTGATATTCCAACGCATTATCCCGAATGATAAATGCCCGCTGTGGCGGGAACGAAAATTGCACAACAGGAGTAACTGCATCTGCTCCATCCTTCTCAACCATATCAATTGCTCTCTTTAATTTATCTGCAGTTACAAATGGAGCTGTTGGATATATACATACTGCAATATCAAATTCCTGTCCACGCTTTTCGTACTCATTAAAAACTTCCATCAATACATCATTCGTTGTTGCATAATCATTCGATGTTTCCGCACTTCGCATAAATGGTACACTTGCACCGTATTTCTTTGCAATCTCGGCAATTTCTTCACTATCTGTAGATACCATAACCTCATCAAATAATTTAGAAGATATTGCCGCCTCAATAGAATACGCTATAATTGGTTTTCCACAAAAATCCTTAATATTCTTCTTTGGTATTCTCTTACTTCCGCCCCGGGCAGTAATAATAGCTATTCGTTTGCCCATTGTTTTATATTCTCCTTATCATCCAAAAGTTCCTTAAATAAATTTTCGATATCTTTTGTTGCATCATACATAGATTCCATATATCCCCTCATTTTCGAAAACATTCTAATGCATTCCTCTACGTTATCCTCTTTTATTGAAAGAACATCTCCCAACACATCACCCTGTTCCGGAGAAATATAATAATCTACAAATATTATCTCGTCAAAGTTATTACATTCTTCTGCAATTTTACCGATTTCCTTCTGAATTTTTTTAATTTTAGAAACGGTATATGTATGAATCTTGATCATCTGTATTCCTTGATCAATCAATCTTATGCCTCTTTGAAGCTTATATCTTAATTGATTCATATGTGCAACACTATCTTTCCACATCTGAATCACTTTTTCCTGTTGCTGCTCATTAAATGTACACGGCATTTCCTTTATTGTCTTTTCAAAATCAAAAGGTTCCACTCTAACAGATTCTATCGCCTCCTGTAATGGCATTTGAATCGTTCCCTCAATCTTAGCTCCACCCTCTGTTGCATTAATTACTTTTAATTCTTCTCCATCTATTTTTTGTGCCAAGACTGCCTCATACCATTCTCTATAAAAACTATAATCTGGTGAAGTATACACCTTCTCACCATAATATCCCTCTATTTCAATCTTGTCTCGTGACAACTTAAACGTATCAATATCATCTTTTCCTGCATGTACTTTATTGTTGCTTAATGCCAAATCTTGGCCTACTAATATAATTTCATGGTATCCCCATGCTCTGGCTAACACAAAAGCAAATGTAGCAACTGATCCTCCGGCAGACAATACATACATATGTTTTCCTGCGATTTGATACATTTGATCAAAATACTCACCTTCCGCAGATGCCAATATAACCTTTGTATCTTTCATTAATTTCACAATGTCATTATTGGCAGATCCACAAAATGCCATAGGAATTCTATGGGTTTCTTTATTTTCAAATAATTGCACCGGTTTTTTAGGATCAGCCACAACCACCAAATCGGGTTGTATATCTTGCGACAACAAATAACGCAATGCCGTATCAACGGCTATTATCAACAATTTCCCCTTTGCTTTTTTTAAATGTTGAACATTTTTTTCTAACGACGGTCCTGCTGCAACAATAATTGCCGGACGATCTGTCGGAAACACACCTTCAAAATCCTCTTCACAGTTACTATGAAACAGCTCCTTCATATTAAGGATATTATTACGTGCTTCATTTCTTCCAAAATAAGAATTTGTCGCAATATTCGATCCAACCATTGTAACCAAAAAACTATATTTCTGCCGAACCAATTCATATGATTCTTCAAATAATTGTTTATAAAGCGGCATTGCATCCAAAATACACCATTTGTAATTTTCAACTGTAATACATCTTCCTATATCTATATCCAACGTCTGATCATTCATGCCTTTTACGATAATATTAACATTGTCATGATTTAATACATACGTCATATCATAATTCTGCAGGGCACACAAAAATATATCTGTAGATGGTTCATAAAATAAATATTGCACATTCTCTCCATTTGCTTTAATAACCTGTTCCGCAAGCACACCACTGCCCAATCCAACAAAAATTATGTATGAATAATCTACAAGACTTTCATACTGTTTTGCAAATCGCTCCGCCTCTTTTTCAGGATTATATCGACTTCCCATGTAATACTCTTTTTTTTCTTTTTCGACGCATATAATAGGAGAACCATTTTTAGCTTCTACAATGGAACAATTTACTTGTGTTGCATTATTCCACTCTTTAATTGCTTCATATAACCTAGGATTTTTCTTTTTAATTATTCTTAAGTTTTTCTCATAATACGACATTTTCCCATTTATCCTTCTCACATATTTTGTAACTGTTCTACTACTTCATATTGCAAAATATCTGCTAACAATATATAATCCTCATCCTCCATTGCCCCCAATGCTTGTAACAATTTTTCTTTTAATATATCCTTCTTTTCATCTTGCTCTATCTGCGAAATAAATTGATCCAAACTTGGCAATACCAAATATAATAATCTATATGCCACTTGTATATTTTCCTGATACAAATAATCGGTAATTTTAATTAAATTATCTATCAACTGTGATACTTCTTCCATTCTATTGGCCTCCCTTATTTTTAACAAATAGTTAGAAAAGGCATCTATATTTTAAATACTTTTTCTAAATACTTGTTATGCAATTAAGACAAATAAAGCGGACCTAATGGTCCGCCCTATTCGCAATAACCTTATTTGATTACTGAAGTAATGATAATACGTTCTGGTTAGACTGGTTTGCCTGTGCAAGCATTGACTGAGCAGCCTGCTGTAAGATGTTATTCTTAGAGTAGTTAACCATCTCTGTAGCCATATCTGTATCACGGATATTAGATTCAGCAGATGTTAAGTTCTCAGAATAGTTCTGCAAGTTATTGATTGTGTAATCCAAACGATTCTGAATAGCACCTAACTTAGAACGCTCTTTTGATACCGTCTTAATAGCATCTGTAATCTTAGCCATAGCACTACCAGCAGCACCATGTGATGACATCTTCAAACTCTTAACCCCAAGCTTTGTAGCATTCATGGTCGCGATAGAAATCTTCATATCTTCACCCTTATTAGCACCAACCTGTAAATACTTTCCAGTGTTCATTCCGCCACTTAATAAGTAAGTTCCGTTGAACTGTGCTTTCTTTGAAATGCTATCAATTTCTGAAGTTAACTGATCAATCTCATCCTGAATAGACTGACGATCCTCTGTAGCATTAACATCATTGGCTGCCTTAGTTGCCAACTCACCCATACGCTGTAAGATTGAATGAATCTCATTCATATTACCTTCAGCTGTCTGGATTAAGTACTGACCATCCTCTGAGTTGCTGACTGCCTGGTTGATACCTCTGATCTGATTACGCATCTTCTCAGAAATTGAAAGTCCTGCTGCATCATCTGCTGCACGGTTTACTTTGTAACCAGAAGATAACTTCTCTGAAGACTTAGATACTGCCTTAACGTTCATTCCCAGCATTCTGTTTGTGTTTGCTGCCTGCATGTTGTGTTGTACTACCATAATGAATTCCTCCTTGAATATAATGTAGCTTCCTTGCTACATGTACTAGTAGCGATGCTACCGTTAATAATAATTATATAATATCTCTTACGAGTTATTACCTCTTAACCTTTACACTATATATATCGGAAACGAATCGCAATACTTTATAGCTTTTTCTAATTTTTTTAATTTTTTTGGTTGAATCGGTATGCATCCATCACTCTTTGATTATTCATGGTCTGATTATAATGAGAAGCAACGGATGCCGCATTTCTCTTTGCAGCATATACCTTCTGCCGTTTTACAAAACACTGTGTTAATTTATCCCTGTTGCGTTCCTCCAACACCCGTATCTCCACGCCAAGATCCGTACAGTTCTTGATCAGTCTCCGGATCTCTTCAAGTTCCTCCTGATATACATTCGGATTGTTCTTTACTTCATCACGTATCCTTCCATACACGGAAGTAAAACCATCATCATATTCATTGAGCTTTGTAATCAATATCTCCTTGCGATTCAGAGAGTCATCTAACATCATTTCCTCAAAATCTGCACGTTCTGCAATATGACTTTGTTCCTGTGTGATCTGCAACAACTCCTGTAATGTTTCTTCCTGTCTCTTCAATGTAGTAAGTAACACCCGGATATAATTTGCCGTCTCGCTCATAATAGATCTCCTATACTACTGCCTTGCCGGATCCTTTGCAACCTTCATGATCTGTTTCCATGCGTCCCGAAGATCCCTCAGCTGATCCAATATTTCATCTACCTTCTCCACACTGTGTTTCTGATTTGCCTCTACCATAAGCTGGAAGATATAATTGTATATTATATCAAAGTCTTTTGCCACAGGATACTTAAAATCTAATGTAGACTGCAACTCGGTAATAATATTCCTCGCCTTACGGATCTTGAACATAGCATCACCATACTCGCCCTTTTCCATATCAATCTTCGCAAGATTACAGAACTTAATTGCTCCTTCATATAACATCAACGTCAGTTCTGCCGGACTTGCCGTTATTACCCTGTCGTTTGCATACTTTGCATACGGATTCTTCAATGCCATACCCTTCTCCTTATACATCCTTACTTTAATAAAGTATTGCACTGATCCCATTCAATCAGCGCAATACTTATTCTATCATATGTTCTTTATCTTTTCCATACCATTATACGAATCACGAACCGCCAAACAGCTGTGAAATGTATGTCTGCTGTGATTGCAACTTTGTAAGTGCTGTCTCCATAGAAGAAAACTGCTTGTAATATTTATCCTGCTCATCCTGCAATTTTTTCTGAAGGCTTGTGACATCCTCTTTATAGCTCTTAATGTCATCATCCATCTCCAAGTCATTATAGAATGTCAACGAACTTCTTACACCGACAACTCTCTTCATAGAGCTCTGGAAATTCTTATAGATCTCATCACCCAGAGTAGTCAGTGTCTTCATCAAAGCTTCCGGATTGTCAGAAATGGCGGCTTTTAATTTGTCATCCAGACTTGCAAAGTCCGAATCATCTGCATTCCCCTGAATATGTAACTGACCTTTTTCCGTATAATCGCTTGTTACAATACCGAAGGAAGACAATGCATACCGGGATGTCGTACCGTCAGAATTCGTTACTTCAACCGATTTGTTCAACGTTGTACGCATACTGGTCAGCAAAGTACTGATCGTACTGTCTCTGCGAAGAAGAGATCCCTTGATCTTATTTTCCCAGTTCTTGATGTCTTCATCTGTCATTGCGTCCTTCTCATCTGAAGTCAGCGGTTCATATCCTCTCGAGCTCGATGCATCATATAACTTGTTCATCTCCGTGATCAACGTATTGTATTCTTTCACAAAGCTCTTTACTTTATCGTAAATTCCATCCACGTCCGTATCAACAGAAAATGTCTGTTCTCCGCCAACCGAGCTCACATCCATCGTCAGTCCGTTAATATTAAAGCTATTGGTTGCCTGTGTATATTCTACTCCGTTATACACCAAAGATGCATCCGATGCATCAATCTTACCTGCTTCTCCATCTGTCAGATTCAAACCAAGTGCTGCAAGTGTCGCATCATCTGCCTCTACCGTAAATGCATTCTCCACACCGGTATTCTTAGAACTCAGATAAAACCGTCCCTGGTTAGTGTCATAACTTGCATTGATCCCTGTCTTTGCCATAGCGGAAACCAGACTATCCATCGTCGTAGTACGGTCTACCACGATCTCTGTTCCATTCACTTTGATGCTGGTTCCCTGTGCAATCCCGAGATCAACCAGCTTACTTGAACCAGTCACCTTGCTGTCTGCTGTCACCTGCTTATCATATGCGAATGCACTGCCGGATACTGTATTCACTTCATTCCCGCTGATCTCACTCTTAGACTTAACCGTCATACCTTTTCCGGATGCATCATAAGTAAGTCCCAGTGCCTTGGCACTCGTCTCATTTGCAGCAGTGATCATCAGTGAACGGCCACCGGAATATGTTGCTGTGCCCGTCGCAGGATTCGTTGTCTCCGTTGCAGTCTCATTGGTAAAGGTAAGTCTGCCCTGTGTCATACTTGCCTTCAATCCGGTTCCATCTAATTGTGTATTGATATCCTGAAGCAAATCATCTACTGTTGTATTCTCATCAATGTTGATGTTGACATCTACCTTGCTTCCGTCCTCAGCGTTCTGAACCGTAAAGCTTGAACCATTCAATGCATTCTGAATCGAATAACCATTCTTATCATATAATTCCGATATCTTCTTGCTGGTATCCGTAATTGCTGTATAAGAGGATGCGGTATAAGTGCCGGTATTGATCTTATGCCCGGTCCACATCTGTGCATTTGCCGTACTCTTAACCTGAATCTTGTGATTACCGCTTACTGCCTTGGAGTTCGCTGTTACCTTGACTCCATTAAGCGTTCCATTCACCAACTTGCTGTTATAAGTTCCCGCACTCTTAAATGTATTCAAAGCACCCTTATAAAAATCCATCAGCTTAGTATTCAGGGAAGCCCAGGCTTCTTTCTTCCATTCTGCCTTCGTCTGCTTCTTCTTTGCATTATCAACTTTGGTCTGATAGGCATCTGACAACTGTTTTACAAGACTCTCTGTATCCAATCCGGACGCAAGACCTGTCATTCTAACTCCTGCCATATTCATTCCTCCTATCTCTTCTCATCTACTAAAAGCCCCGCAAGTTCCAATGTCTTTGCTATCATATCCAGCGTCTTCTCCGGCGGGATCTCACGAATAATCTTATCTGTTTCCTTATCTCTGACTGTAATGCAGATTCGATGTGTCTTCTCATGATACGAAAACTGCAACGACGTCTCGGTTGGAGCAATCTTCTTATTAATGTCTGCAATTGCACTCTTGATCTTCTCTTCCGATACTTCCTGAAGCTCCTTCGCATCTGACTGATCTTCTCTGCCTCTGTCTGAGTCTTTACCCGTGCGGTTCTCACTTCCCTGTGTTCCCACTACCGGATGATACCCCTGTACCTGAGCCTGCTGCTGTTCCTGTTCTGTTACCTCGATCTTCTCAACCGGTGCAGTCTTCTCAGTCTTCGGCATCTGTTGTGTTACAACGTTACTACTAATTGCATCAATTGCCATAATCTCCACCTCCGTGTGAAATCTCATCCTGCGGACACCATATCCGCATAGTATCTCCTTCAATAGCTATATCGGCTATCGTCTGGTCTGATTTTACACCCTTTTAATAATTTTTACAATATTTCCCCTTTTTCAGAGCATCCCTCTATTTGAATAAATTCTTCAAATTCTCCTGTACTGCATCTGTTGCCGCTTCCTTATTCGAATCCTGAATCATCTTATACACTTCTTCCCGGTATACCGGAACAGACTTCGGTGCCTTGATCCCGACTTTTACCTGATCTCCCTTGATCTCCAGAATAGTGATCTCTATCTCGTTACCGATAATAATCGATTCATTGGTTTTTCTTGATAATGCTAACATATTATTCACCCGCCTTTTCTTTCATCTTCTGCACGGATTCATATACGTTAAACTTCACCGGGTAATCCGCATTATCCACAATCAACTGTACCCCTTTTCGTTCTTCCGTCGAAATGATAACCGGGGCTTTCATATTGGCTGTAACCTTTGTCATATCCGAAGGTACTGTCATAACAAGTAAGAACAGAAGGTCTTCATCTGCCGGATTTCCCAAAGGTTTCAACAATTCATCTTCAATCATCGGTGCATACTCTGTTGTAACCGCTAACGGATCTACAACCGGCAATGCCAGTGTCGGCTCCTCTAATGACTGCAGCCAACTGATCTTCGTGTCCCGATCATCCTCAATATCATATATGATCGCGAACTTTTTGAAATCCTCAAATCCGATAATTCCATTTGGAAATTCAATTACTTTATTATCATCTAATTCCACTTCACCAAAAAACTTTGTCTGTACTCTCATGGTGTATCTCCTTTCTCATTCACCGTTCACGTGTATACCGTGCAACGCACAAATCTCATTCTGTGTAAATACAATAATCTTATTGCAACAGATCATTCCTTCCGCTTACAGATAGTCCAACAGTGTCTTCTGGATTACGCTTGCTGTTGTAGCCAGAGAAGATTCATAGACAAGTTCTGCCTGATACATCTCAATGGCAGCTTCTTCCGTCTCTACATCTTCGTTGCTGGATTTTAACTCCTTGAAATCTGACAACTGCTCCGTAACACGCGTCTCGATCAATTCCAACTTAGAATACGTTGTACCAACCTTCGCCTGTACCGAGCTGACATCCTCCATAAAATTCTGGAAATTAGAGATGTTATTACCAAACAACTTCTGCATATTCTCTTTCTTCAGTGCAAGTTCCACATCTGCACCTTCTAACATCTTATTGATCTGGTTCACCGCATCTGTATCATTCTTATACTGCGGATCATCCAGCATACCCTTCAGCTTGGTGATCGTCTTCTCTATATCCAGTACATCCTGCACCGCCCCGGCAAGGTCTTCAATCTTGTTGCCCATATCATGTTTGATAAAATCTTTGCCCTCTGTATTGACCGTGATATACTGGTTAAAATTCACTTCGTACTTGATCGCCTGACCTGCCTTATCTACCGTATAATCTGTGTCCTGTATTGTTCCGTCTGCCATTGTCTTATGCTGTGTACAGTTAAAATACATCTCCGGTCTCAGATCGCCAACCGCAAACTTCGACTTATCATAATTCACAGATACGGTCTGTGCATTCTTGATCTGATTATATACGTTCTCACCCATGATAACCTCACCGGTCTCCGGAATATAATTCACACCATCCGGATCTACCGCATAATAGGTATCACTATCTGCCACCTGTTTCACCGTAAAGTTGGCACCAAGCTGTGCGACCAGATCGCTTTGATTGCCATTCGCATCCGTTACCGTAATATTCGGTATTCCATTATCAATGCCACTGTACGCCAGACGCATCTTATACACACTGGCAGATGTTGGCTGCTGATAGGTTGTATTCCCTGCCAAAATGTCATCTAACTGCTCCGGCTTGATTCCATCCAGCACCACATTCTTGCTGATGATCGTTTTCGGATCAATGTCTTCTGTAATATTATAAGACAGCCCTTCCTTTGCCGCATCATCCTGAAAAATCAGATTCGTCTCAGTCTTATAACCGGAAAACAGATATCTTCCCGCATATGTCATGCCGCCTTCTTTGTAGATTGCATCCTTCAATGCGTTCAATTCATCAATGATCGTCTGGCGGTCCTTCGTCTGAAATGTATCACTGGCTCCCTGCTCACAGTAATAATAGACATCCTGTAAGCGATCATATACATTCTGAACGGATGTCTGCGTGGTATCTACCCAGGACATGGCATCTTTAATATTCTTATTCTTATACTGATCCAACTGATCACATGTTGTTCTCAGTTTTAAAGCACGAATCGCGATAACCGGATCCTCAGATGGTGCAGATATCTTCTTACCCGTTGTAACCTGTTGGTTCAATTTGCTCACACGCTGCATGGATTTCTGCATGTTGCGCAACGAACCACTTGTTACCATTTGATTTGTCACTCTCATAATCTTACTCCTATCCGGTCACTCCATTAACCTCACATACTGGCTCTTCATCCGTGAAGTGCCAATTTCTCTATATATTATATCGTACCATATGGCATTTTTCTCAACACCCATTTCAAAAAACATGCCCGCATATTCCAGCCACAAACAAAAGGCCGTCAAAAGACGGCCAATATTCGTTCATAATATAGATAATATGCTAAAGCCCGGTCTGATTGATCAGCTTGTCATATACTTCATTCATCACAGAAATGACCTTGGCAGCCAGATTATATCCATTCTGATATATAACCAGACTAGACGCTTCCTCATTCGTATCAACAGATGATACGGATTTTCTCTGATTATCGATGACCGTTGCTACCTCGTCCATATTCTTGGAAAATGCTTCATACTTAGAGATATCTACTGCCTGCGATGTCGTGATCGACTGCAAAAACTGTGCAACCGTTCCCTGGGAAAACATACTCTGATCACTCATTCCCGCAATAACCTTCTCAAGAACACCCTTGGCATCCTTATTGCCCTGACTGATATCTTCCTTGTAAGAGACAACCAGCTTGGATTCATCTTTGAGAATATCCTGATTAATCCCCCAATTCAACGCTGTAACACGATAATAGCTGGAATCCACAGAGGAAATCATCGTTGCGTTACTGTTACCAGTCAATACATAGTCATTTTCCTCAATATCCGGTGCTGTAAAGAAATCCATTCCCGGATCTCCATTTGCATCTGCCCCTGTTGTAAAGATATCATTCATATATTTGGATAGTGTTCTGGCAAATTCATTCAACTGGGTCATATAATAAGGAATACCCTTACAGTCTACTCTTTCTCCCACTATCGCTTCTTTTCCCACATCCGTAGCAACATCAAATGTTGCCGGAACTCTTCTTCCGGTCTCATCCTGCACAGTCAGATTCTTAAAAATAAAGCTTGTAAGATTCCCTTTTGCATCCTTTGTTGCTTCCCAGCTATCGTAATAATATTCTTTGCAGTTCAATGTAATAATACCGGATTCCGGCAGATTCAGCTGGTCAATCGATATTGCTTTTGATAAATGCACCGACGCCGTAGAACCATTGCCTGTTCCGGTCGCCATACTTGTAATCGTTCCCGAAAACGGATTGGCATTGTTTCCATCTCTGACTTCTAACAAGCCCTTAATTCTTCCCGTCACATTCTCACTGTTAAAGTTGAATTTCTCTCCGATGGTCTGATTCAGACCTTCCCAGTACACATCATATAAACCGTCAATATCATTCTGGTTGACCTTTTCCTGACGTGCTACAACTTTTAACTGCTTGCACTCCATCTCGTCTACCAGAACAGTATTGCCAATCCGTACCTCGTACCGGCTTGCTCCCGATTCAACCGCATCTGCGCCAAAACCATATTTGATTGGGGTCTCAGTCACCGTAACATTCACCAGTTCCGATAACTGGTCTACTAACAGTTCTCTCTGATCCCGCAGATCATTGGCACTTCCCGATCTCGTTTCAATGTTCATGATCTGCTGATTCAGGGTATAGATCTGGGATGCGATGGAATTGATCGAATCCACATGAATTGCAACTTCATTATTGATATCCTGCTGTGTATTACGATAATTGGTTCCCGTTTCCTTGATCAGATCCGTAAAATTCTGTGCCGATTTGATAAATTGCGTCCGGTATGTCGCATCCGCAGGGCTGGACGAAAGATCCTGCAACGCAGAACTTAACTCACTTAGCAACTTTGTATATCCGGTCTCTGACTGCATTTCATTCAGATAAGACTGCAGCTGTGTCAATTGTTCCTTTGCTCCTGCATATTCTGAATGCTGCGACTGTGCCGCATGATATTTTGTATCATAATATATATTGCGAAGCTGTGTAATGCCGGTTGCCTTCACGCCGGTGCCCATCATACCATATGCATTGTTCACGCGTAACGCATCTGCCGCCTGAGAAAGTACCGTCTGTCTGCAATATCCCTTTACATCTGCATTCGAAATGTTATGTGCCGTTGTATGCATATTCGCCTGATAAAAATTCAATCCGGATAAACCGGTATTCAGCCCCAAAAATGTAGATGGCATATTCTCGCTCCTTTCTCATTCACGATCCAAGTTTGTCGATCAAATGCTGCACCATCTCGGATACAACAGAAAAGTATCTTGAAGATGCATTGTATCCCTGCTGGTATTTGATCAGATTGCTTAACTCCTCATCCGTAGAGACACCGGTTACCGTCTGTCTCTGGTTCTCCAATTCCTGTACGGATTTGGTCTGGGATTCCGCTATTCCGTTATAGGTGTATCCCTTGTTGGCAAAATCCGCTATAAATTCCTTATAATAGCCCATAAAATCATTCGTCACCAGACTATTCGGTCCCAGACTGCCAAAATCATCCTGCCACATAGTGATCAATTCGTTGGCAACATCCTGCAGTTCCTCTTTCTGAAGATTCGAAAGCGGAAGCAGACTCGGATTCTTCGTCAGGTCATCATTTACCTGAATATTGCCTAACGTATACAATGACAGATAATCATTCTCATCCTCTGCATTATATACCTGCACCTTCTTCTGCGTTCCATCTGCTAATGTTACCGTCTGCTCTGTATATCGCGGCTGGTTATTCCGGATGAACAATTCCGTTCCCTGCACCATATTCTTCTCGCCCATTCCATATCCGGCCTTTTCTTCATCTAATACCTGAATGGTGCTTCCGTCATCCAGCGTGATCTCTGTATTCGGACACAAAATGTCATTAATTCTTGTAACGATACCATGTATCATCTGATCAAACTGTGCAATGATATTATTCACGGTGTATGGTTCCAAATATACGTTATACTCATCCCGATCCTTCACAAACTGCTGATAATCGGTCTGATACTGCTGATAATCACTCTGATAATCCGTCATCGCCTGATTATAATCCGCATCCGATTTGTAATCGGAACGAACCGGCCTCATCGGTGCCGTTGGTGCCTGTGGAATATCAGTATAATTAGCAACCCAGTCACCCCGCGACATAATAATTCCCTTGAGAGAACCTACATCTGTCTGCGTATCCGCATTCGGCACTCTTGTCAGGTTGAATATATTCGTCTGATCATCCTTCCATACCGGCACATAATAATCACATGAATCACTCACTTCCTTGACATCCATCTTGTATGTTCTGTCCATACTGACAAGGCATCGATTCTCGGCATAGACCTCCATCTGACCGTCACCCATCTCCCGGTAGCTGATCGAAATGATTCCACTCAACTCATCTAATGCCGCATCCCTCTGATCACGGTAATCATTTGCACTCTCGATTCCGGTCGCCTCCACTGCACCGATCTTCCCATTGAGTTCATAAATCGTATCCGCCAGCTTATTGATCTGATCCACCTGATCCTGTATCTCTGTATTCAGATTCTTCTGATACGTTGTAAGTTGTGAGTAAATCTTGTTGGACTGATCCACAAAGGCTACCGCCCGTGCAATGTAAGAACTTCTTGTTACAATACTGTTCGGTTCCTTCTGAAGTTCTTGTGCTGCAGACCATAGATTCTGCATATAGGTCCGGAAGTCACTACTCTCTAACTCACCAAAATAATTCTGCACTTCCGATACCACATCATATTTGGTCTGGTAGAACTGTTCTCTTCCAACTTCGTTGCGGTATTTCTTATCAACCAGATTGTCACGAATATGCCGGATATCTATAATACGTGTTCCAAGTCCTGACTGATTCCTTCCAACTGCCGTATCCCCCAGATTCGTATAGGTCATATCCGCAAGAAGAACCTGTTGTCTGGTATATCCCGTCGTTCCAGCATTCGTAATATTATGTGCAGTTGTATTCAATGCATATTGTCCGGCCTGCAGCCCTGACACGCCGACATAAAAATTACCCATTGTTCCAGACATACATTTCCCTCTTTTCCTACTCTGTCACTGTTTGGCATCAAAGGAAGAGTACGCTCCTCCCAAAGTTGCCCCACTATAACTTCCTTTATTGTAATTCGCTGTCTCCGGTGCCTGATTCATTGACTGCATCAGGTTAATGGAATATTCCGTCATCTCCAACGATTCTTTTAACAAATTCTGATTATGTACATTAACCTGTCTCAACAAATCAGCCTGTTTTAACATTTTATCCCGAACAGCAATTAAAGGATGCTGAAACTCCGGTTGTTTCGCCATCAACTCAATGACTTCCGAAACAGTAATCGTGTCCGCATCCTTGCCTAATACTGTTGCTATCTCTCCGAGCGCCTGATTCCTCTTATGTGATATCGACGTAATCTCGTCTACAACCCTTTGTTCCCTGTCATTTGCTTCCGAAAGACGCTGCAGGTCATTGGAAACAATAACAGGCGTTTTATCCATCGATTCCTTTATGAGCCGTTCGTATAATTCCGACTCCTGCTCTAGAATCGTTATCAAATTCTCAATTAAGCTCGCCATCGAACTCTCCTTATTCTCGGTCACCTTCTAGATCCTGAAAGCGTACGCTTTCAGGATTAGATAGATTGCTCATCAAATGCAGCCAACAACTTGCTTGCAAAGTCCTCTGCACTTACCTGATAGGTTCCATTTGCGATGCTTGCTTTCAATGCACTCACTTTGTCCTCTCTGACATCCGGAACCGAAGCCAATGCACTCTTCGCAATCTGCATATCTTTTCCTACGGATGAAAATGAAACCTGATCCATTGTAGTGGCAACATTCACACCATTCGCATTATAGCCTTTCTTCACCGGCTGATTCCCATAGACCTGGGCAACCTGATTATATGCACCAATTCGCATCGTTACACCTTCTTTCCCTGACCCGAATGACCCATTCGCAGTCAACGTATTATCCATTAAACTTATTGGATTCAATAAATATATCGGATTCTTTCCGTGAAACATTATACTAATTTTAGAAAAACTTGCATTTACATGGAAAAGAAGGAAGAAGGATACTCTGTCTACTTATCCAGGTAACGCATTCTGGCTGCTTCCCGCTGCTTCTTCGTAACGACCGACTCCTCAGAAGATCCATACAAGCTGTCCATTCTGCCAAGAAGTTTCTCTTTGCATTTCTGGCATAATCTTCCGGACCGGATCATTGCACCACAACTTTCACAGTCGATACCCACACCGGATTCTTCCGAGAAAGACAGACGTTCCTCTCTGATCCAACGGCGGATCTGCTTCGGCGAAACGTCTGTTGCCTCTGCAACCTCTGTAACACCCTGCGACGGATTCTCCCGTATGTATTCCTTTACTTCCTGAAATTTCTCTTCTAATTGTGCTTTGCAGCCCGGACATATAGACGGTCCACTCAAATAGTTAAACAATCTTTTACACTTTGAACATGATCTTACTTCCATAATGATTCTCCTTTTTATACGTTGTATATCATCCAGCCGGCAATCCATCTTCTCTCATCATGAAAACCCACGTCCGATCGCCACGCTGGTGTAATATACCGTTTCTGTTCCATTTTCCAATAAAGCCTTCGTACAGGCTTCTATTGTTGCTCCACTGGTATATATGTCATCTACCAGAAGCACTCTTTTTAATTTTATCTTATTTTCTCCTATTTTGAAAGCACTTTTTAGGTTTTTCATGCGTTCTTTATCATTCAGTTCCTTTTGCGGATTGGTATCCACGACACGTTGTAAATATCGCGGATACGTTGCGATATGCAGATCTTTCCCAAGCCGTTGTGCAAGCACCTCCGCCTGATTATACCCTCTTGTGCGTTTTTTATGTGGATGTACCGGCACAGGAACCAGCCCGTCTATCCGAAGGGCTTTGATCCGCTCCCCATACCTTGCACAGATACTGCTGCTATAAAAGGAAGCCTGTCCCCTCTGGTTATTATATTTGAAATCGTATAACGATGTCTTGACACCATCCAGATACCAGAATGCCGGAAATCCTCTCTGATAAGACTTCGGGATCCTGATACAGTCTTCGCAATATTCATCTTCCGCATGATCGATTCCTTTTCCACATTTCAGGCAGACAGGCTCCTCTACCCACTTCAATGTTCCTGCACATTCCCCACATATTGACCTTTCACCATATGGACGAATCTTGCGGCAAAGCGGACAATGCTGCGGATATAATAAATCTAACAACTGTTCTTTGTTGATCAGAATCCCCCCTCATATAACTCTTTCAGACGTAAATCCAACGATGAATATCTCTTTTGTTCATCATTATTCTGTATCATATTCTCAACCAGATAGCCATTGCCTACAATTACAACGCACTGTCTCGCTCTCGTAACTGCCGTATATAACAGATTCCGGTTAAGAAGCACTCTCGGACCGCTAAACAATGGCAAAATGACCGCCGGATATTCACTTCCCTGGGATTTGTGGATTGTGATCGCATAGGATAATTCCAATTCATCCAGCAGATTGTACGGATAGCGCACCTCTTTGTCATCATCAAATATAACAACTACTTCTTCGTTATATTCATCAATCTCCCGTATCACACCCATATCTCCGTTAAATACTCCAACGCCTTCCTCTGTCTTAAACCTTCCCTTTCCGCTATATACCGCCCACTCCAGCTTGTAATTATTCCGGATCTGCATAACCTTATCTCCTTCACGCAGAACCGTACCGTTATTGCATTCCTTTTCCTTCTTGTCCCGCTGCTGCGGATTAAGAACCATCTGCAATTCCCTGTTCAGGTTTTCAACGCCAAGTTCCCCATTCCTCATGGGCGTAAGTACCTGTATCTCCTTGCCCTCACACCCCACATATCCTGGCAGTTTCCTTGTAAGTAAAAGCCCCAGCTCCCGCACAACATCCTTCACATTGGTTCTCGGAAGATAGAAAAAATCTCTGCTCTTATTATCCAGTGCAATCGGCTCCCCTTTGTTGATCTTATGTGCATTCTCAACAATACTGCTTCCCTCTTCCTGACGGAATATCCGCTCCAAAGCAACAACCGGTATACATTGCGACCGAATGATGTCTTTCAACACATTACCCGCTCCAACCGACGGAAGCTGATTCTCATCTCCAACCAGAATTAAATGTGTTCCTGGAACAACAGCCGCTAATAACGAGTGCATTAAAAACATATCAACCATCGACATTTCATCAATAATGATCACATCCGCTTCTAACGGATTGCCGGCATTGCGCTCAAAACGAATTCCGGCATTGCCGCTTCCACTTGTAGCGCCATCCTCCGGCACACCACTCGACAGTTCCAACAAACGATGGATCGTCTGCGCTTTGTATCCGGTCGCTTCTGTCATTCGTTTTGCCGCACGTCCGGTCGGTGCCGCCAACAATATATCCGCATCCTCCATCTCATAATACTGTATGATCGCATTGATCGTAGTCGTCTTACCGGTTCCCGGTCCACCCGTAATTACCAGCACTCCCTGCTGAACCGCCTGCCGAACCGCTTCCTTTTGCATGGAATCCAATTCGATCTGATTCTTCTTCTCGATCAGTGACAAGATCCTGTCCATCTTCTCATCTTCTACCCGGATTGTCGATTTGGCCTCTAACAGCATCCTTGCTGCATCCAGTTCCCGATTATAATAATTACTGGCATACAGAATCGTCTCGCCATCCCGTTCCCGAAAGATAACCTTCCCTTCCACCTGAAGATTCATCAACTGCACTTCGATCGCTTCCGAATCGATCTCTCCGCTCTTCTCCAGCAACTGCCTTGTCCAGCTCACTGCTATTCTCTTTGGCAGATAAATATGTCCAAGCCCTGTTGCCTGATTCAATGTATAAATGATACCTGCACGGATCCGGAAATCCGATGCCATTCCAATCCCCGCCTTCATGGCGATTGCATCTGCCGTCTTAAATCCCACTCCGTCAATATCCTCCGCAATCTGATACGGATTCTTCCTGATTACCGTGTACATCCTCTGCCCATATTCATTAAAGATCTTAACCGCAAGTGCCGGCGATATACCAAACTCTGACAAAAACATTAACGCTTCCCGCATTGCCTGTTTTTCAATGAACTGTACTCCGATCTCATTTGCCTTCCGTTCAGAGATTCCTTTGATCTCCGCGAGACGTTCCGGTTCTTCCTCGATCACACGGAATGTATCAATCCCAAATTTCTTAATGATCCGCTTTGCCATGATCTCCCCGATTCCTTTTATCGCACCGGAACCTAGATATCGTTCCATGCTCATCAGGTCATCCGGCATCTTCACCTCATACTCCGAAACCTTGAACTGCATGCTATAGCTTGGATGATCTACATATTCCCCTCTTGCAAGAATATACATTCCTTCCTCAATTCCCGATAGATATCCAACAAATGTTTCATCTTCCCCATCCTCTGTCTCTACTGCAAATACAATATATTGGTTCTTGTCATTCCTGTATATAATTTTGGAAACGATGCCTTCCCGTTCCATGTTGTAACCTCATTTCTTCATTGTAGTATTATGTGAATTATGTATTTATCATATCACGTTATATGTATTCCCGCTATCTTTTTTCTCGTTATGAACATTACCGGATTACGGAACAAAATACGTCTATCGCCATTCCGGCATTTTGCAAAATGTTAAGTTAAACTTACCATAATTTTCCTAAAAGTTAACATATGTGTAATTTGCGGTCTATTTTCTCTATACTCATATATATGCAGGAGATTTACCATATATTTCCTGACCAACAACATAACGAAAGAGGAGACAATATATATGAATGTCGAGTACACATCAAATTATCCTTCCTTTGAAAACAGAGACTATTACGTGGACCTGGGCGAACACATTGCTTTTTACAGAAAAAGAGCAAACATTACACAGGCTCAATTAGCCAGTCGTGTTCACATTACACGTTCATATCTGAGTCGAATTGAAAACTCAAACACATCCCAGTCATTCTCTCTGGAACTACTATTCAATATTAGCAGGGAATTAAAAGTACCACCGCGATATTTCTTCGAGCCATTTCCCACACCTGCAGGAATGGAAGATTAAACAGATTAAAAGAAAAGCTGCCACCCCAAACGGTATGGCAGCTTATATTCTTACTGAAGCTTCTCAAGATCTTCCTTGGTAAGATCCTGATTACCAATCATCTCCTGAACGAATTCCACAATATCATTGTGATTCCAAAAACTGATATGATGCTTGTAAAGTTTGCGTCTATATGCCTCTTCTGGTACAAGAATCTTGTAAGTATAAATCTTACCGTTACGGCAGAGCTTCAAATAATCCTTGCGTACAAGCTTAGATAAAAATGTAGAAACCGTCTGTGGCTTCCAATCCTTTCCGTAGAAACCATTCACTCTGTCAACAACGTCTGACAGAACCGGCTCCTTCTTGCAATCCCAGATGGATTTCATTACTAATTCTTCACTTTCGGTCAATTTCTCGATCTTCATATGTGCCTCCATTCTTCCTCTTTGCACTACAATCCGTAGTTACGTTTCATTTGTTCATAGAGCTGACTAGCCAGGCCGATACCATTCCCCTGTTTTGATGCCAACTTTGCATATTCCTGCGTCTGCATATCTTGAAAATAATCCATGTAGCTGCTGGATGAGTTGCCATCATCTGCCTTCATGATTGTCTTCTCCATGCCTTTGTAGATCTGTTCAATAAAGTATGCCTCAAACTCTCTGCAAGCATCCATCAGTTCCTCTTCTGTTGTGTCATCTCCAACCTTACCCAAAGTTTTCTCGAGTGCATTGGCAGATGCATTAGAAGCCTGTGTCTGATAACCGCTGTAAATTCCTGTTACATTCATATCAGTAAGTGACATAGTTACCTCCTATCTACGTATAATCTATATTTACCACAAAACGGCCCTTACTGTCAATGATTTTTTTACTTCTTTAGGCTAATGTGTAAAACAATTGAAAAATACATGTAAATTCGTTATGTATCACATTGACAGAGTAAATTAGTCGTTATCTTATGATCGCAAATTATTTGCCTGCTGTAACATCTCGTCAGATGCCTGAATTGCTTTGGAATTCATCTCGTACGCTCTCTGTGCAACAATCATATTGACCATCTCGTCTGCTACCTGGACATTAGACATTTCCAAATATCCCTGATGCACCAGACTTGTCTTCAAGCCCTGAGTCGTGCTCTCTTCCAACGCTGCTCCGGATGCCACTGTGGCAGTATATAAATTGCTTCCGGCATTATACAATCCCGCCGGATTATTAAACTGTACCAATCCGACCTTCTGATTATATGTCTGTCCATTCCATTGTGCCGTCATCGGAATATTCTCATCATCCTTATTCGTGACAAACAGATTGCCTTCTTTGTCCACTACATATTCCCCATTCTTATAGCCTGCCGGAACCCGGATAATATTATCATGCTGATCTAACACCGGATATCCCTCTGCCGTACAGAGCATGGTTCCCCCGCCTTGCGCAGGCTGCAATGTAAAGCTTCCGTCTCTAGTGTATGCAATATTACCATCATTATCACGAACCTTGAAAAATCCGGAGCCTTCAATTGCCAGATAATTGGTATTCGTGGTCTCCTGCATATTGCCCTGCGTAAACACCGTTGTAATAGAACCGGTACGGGTTCCTAATCCGACCTGTGCCGGCACTGGCTTATTCTGACCCGCATTATTCGTTGATACGGATTGAAGATTCTGATATAACAAAGACTTAAATTCCACCGTATCTTTCTTATAACCTGCTGTATTCACATTGGATAAATTATTCGAAATGGTATCCAAATTAGTCTGTTGTGCAATCATACCCGATGCTGCACTCCACAACGAACGCATCATAACTTTGTCCTCCTATCTTATACCCGACCAATCTCGGTTGAAGCTTTCTGCAATGTAGAATCCACTGTCTGAATCATCTTCTGTCCTGCCTCATACGCTCTGGTGATCGTGATCATATCCACCATCTCCTCAATGACATTCGTGTTTGACATTTCCAGATATCCCTGATTCACCGTTGCGGTAGATGCCTGCAATCCCGCCGCTGCAGTTGCATCATACATATTCTCTCCATAAAGCAGCAATGCCTGTGGATTGGCAAAGCTTGCTATACCAAGGGTTGCTACATTCCGACCATCGACCGCAATATTGCCCCGCTGGTCAATTGACACATTCTGTGCCGTTTGTGCGCCCGGAATCTGAATTCTTCTTCCATTCGTATCCAACACATAATCCCCATCCTTGGTAACAAGATAACCGTCCGTGTTCACAGTAAACGAACCATCCCGTGTATATTTCGTACTGGTCTGTCCCTGCTTGTTTGTTGTCTGAATGGTAAAAAATCCGTCTCCACTTAACGCAAGATCATATGTGTTACCGGTTTCTCTCAGACTTCCCTGAGAAAGGTCATGGTATGTCTCTCCAATCTTCACGCCAAGATTCACATCACCAATCCGATAATTCAGATTGCTGTAGTTATTGTTGTCGTGAATACGAAGTGCCAATTCATCATCAAAAGACTGCGACGTAACACCCTGTTTCTTGAATCCGGTTGTATCCGCATTTGCCATATTGTTGGATATGACATCCAGCCTCTTTTGTTCATTCACCATGCCAGTCCATGCTGTGTAAAGACCTCTTACCATCTCGTCACTCCTATTCCTCGTCCATCGCTCCGCTCAGGAACTCAATATACTTACCGGTACCGATTGCAACGCAGGTCATTGGATCTTCTGCCGTCATCGTTGTAATACCGGTCTCTTCCTCTATCAATTCTTCAAGGCCATGTAACATAGCTCCTCCACCTGTCAGGACAATTCCTCTGTCAGCGATGTCTGCCGCTAACTCCGGCGGTGTCTTCTCTAATACGGAATGCACTGCCTCTATGATCTGCTCTGTCACTTCTTCAAGTGCTTCTACGGTCTCTTCAGAAGTCACCGTTACCGTTCTCGGAAGTCCGGTAACCAGATTCCTTCCTCGTATATCCAATGTCAGATTCTCCGGTCTTCTATAACAGGTACCGATCTTAATCTTAATCTCCTCTGCGGTACGTTCCCCAATGAGCAGATTATGTTTCTTACGCATATAACGCACAATCGCCTCATCAAAATCATCACCCGCCGTCTTAATGGATGTGCTGACCACCGTTCCGCCTAACGAAATAACGGCTATATCCGCAGTACCGCCACCGATATCTACGATCATATTCCCGCAAGGTCTTGCAATATCAATCCCTGCTCCAATCGCTGCCGCAACCGGCTCCTCAATGATCGAAACATCTCTTGCACCTGCCTGATAAGTTGCATCCTCTACCGCCTTTTTCTCTACTTCTGTTACGCCACTTGGCACACAGACAGAGATTCTCGGTCTTCTTCCGAAGAAACTCTTACCTACTGCTTTCTGGATAAAGTACTTCAGCATCTTCTCTGTAATTCTGTAATCAGAAATCACACCCTGACGCAGCGGACGAACCGCTACAATATTACCCGGTGTTCTTCCTAACATCAGACGTGCCTCCTCTCCGATCGCTTTGATCCGGTTCGTATCACGGTCAAACGCAACCACGGAAGGCTCTTTCAATACAACGCCTTTTCCTTTCACATATACAAGGATACTGGCCGTACCCAAATCAATTCCTATATCTGAACTTGCCATGTTCGTGCCCCTTTCCTATATATATCGCCAAAAATCATGTAAATCTTAAGATTCAGGGATACTATTTCTTTTTGTTCTTTTTCAGAATATATACGCTGACATCTGTCCGTTCCGATAATTCCAGACGGATCTCCACAATATTCATGATCTGATCTAACTCTTTTAGATAGCTTTGCCACTTTGTGACTTTTTTATTAGCAATAAAACGCTTGCGAACGCCCTGCATACTCCGGTATTGTTCTAATTTGTCGCTTACTACTTCGCCCGCTGCCATTCCTACAACGCTATAGCCAAACAATTTGTCCATCGCCTTATTGGCAAAAATAATATCTCCGGTGCGATTGTCTTTGACAAATACGGCATCTCTTATATGATCGTATGCATCTAAGAAACCTTCCTTCAGGATATCCACTTTGGAAGCTTTGTTCTTACCAAAAATGATCGAGCTTAAAATATCTGCAACAGATGCAATAAAGCTCTTATCTTTCTGATCAAATACATGCGTCTTATCCTTATCCGCAAACACAACATACCCGTCAATCCCATCACTGGATATCATTGCCTGAAACAGAATACAGCCCATATCCGTCTGACGGATCAGTCCGTTCAGGAACGGATCCTGACTGCCGGAATCAGCCGTCACAACTGTATCATCCTTTAACATTTTGTGCAAGACTTTATATTCCGATACCGACATCGTCATTGCATCAAAAAATGTCGGATTGTCTCCGGTAAGATCCCATGAGAAGTATTTTTCCACCTTTTCCGTCTCTTTATTCTTAACATAAATGCCAATATCCGAAACATCTAAATAAAGTGCTGCCTTCTGACAGATCTCACTGAATCCGGCTTCCCCATCTCTCGTCATAATATCAATCATATCCTGTAATATATGACGTTCCTGTTGTTCTTTGTGTAACTGTATCTCCGTCAGTTTCCGAAGTCTGGTCTCTGTCGTCACTGCCTCTTCCGCATAAAAGCACTTGGCAATCTCATTTGCAAAACGCCACTGCTGTTCAATCACAGAACCCACTACTTCTGCACCGTCTTTTGCAAAACTGGTAAGCACCCAGTATGCGATCACTTTGCCCTCAATCATCAACGGAGCAAATACCATATGTACTGATAATTTGTCCATTGCCAGGCTTGCACTTTGTGGAACCATTTCTTCCTTTGCTCTTTCTGACAATCTGACAAATTCCTCTTTTAGCTGTGGCCGCTCAAACAGATCATAAAACTGGCCAATATCTTTGCCCGGTCCTGCCGGTGTTGTTACCAATCCGCCCTCTTCATCCACTACCACACTATAATATGCTGCATTCTGGCTTAATGTCTGTGCCATCAGCTCAAACTGCGCCAGCAGCTCTTTGTCCAGATTACCTGCCTGAAATTCTCTAAATACCGGCTTGGTGATCGTCTCCACAACCGCTGCCTCATTCTCCGTTGCAGCCGCAAGCTCCTGTTCCATATTCTTCTGTTCCGTTACGTCTGTCAGAAGAAAACAAACATCTGCTCCTCCATCCGAGATCCGATTGATCGTAACAACATTCTCTACCCATATCTGTCTTCCATCATCTCTTACCATCCGGTAAGTATGCAGATAATCGGTTACGCCATTGGCAACCGCCTGATATATCGAATCGATCACACCATCCCTGTCATCGGGATGAATATAATCCTCTGTTAATTTGTATCCTTTGCGAAGCGCTTCCACATTCATTCCGACCATACCCGCATTCGGTGAAATGTACTTCAATGTCCGTTTGCCTGCATGATACGACTTAACCAGCACGACATTCTTCATCCTGGTGACAGCATTGCTCAGGTACGCATTCTCACTGTTTCTTTGCAGTTCTTCCCGCATGTCCATCATCAGCACTTCAAAATCAGTCAGCAAACCGTCCTCATTATATATATAATGGATCTGAAGGCGCACCGGTATCAGATCCTGCTCCTCTGTGAAAATACGGCATTCCAATGTACCTTCATCAATATGTTTCTTTGCCGCATATGCAATAGTTGCAGATACTTTTTCGTAGTCTTCCGGACATACAATATCTTTAATATCAACGATATTGTCATAAAACTGCCCTCTTGTGTATCCATACTTACGGATATTCCTTGACACATATTCGATCTGATATTCCCCATTGCTGCGTGCCATATGAAATGCAACAATTCCCGCATGGTTCACAATCCGCTCTAATGTAAAACTTCCAATGTTCAGATCCGCCCGCCGTTCGAACAATACCGTATAGATCAATTGTTCATTGACCGTTGCTTCATTCACCAGACCACACACCAGATGCTCTTCCCCATCCACAACCATCCGGATACGATGCCACATCAAGCTCTTTCTCTTATGCAGCATATCCCAAAAATTCAATTTTGTAAGGGATCTGCCCGGTTCTATACTGATATTCTTAACATCCCCACCGATCAGTTCCTTTGCTTCATCATTGATCTCTAATACTTTCCCGGATTCTGCCTCAAATATTACCATTGGATATTCAAGATGTCCGGCAAATTCTTTGAAACTCTCAATTCGTTTTGTATCCATAAGCCACTCCTCCAAGGGGCTTGTCCCTACCCCTCAAACTTTATCTGTGGAATCTCCTGCAAATCTTCATCTGTTAATGCAGGCCTTTCCGTCTTTGTAATTCCGCCAAATGCCTTATCCGTAATAGTTTTTGTCTCATTGCAGGCTTTCACAACTCCTTCTACGGATTCCATCAGGCTTGCCATGTATGTGCTGACACTCTCACATTCTCTTCTCATAGAACCACGGATGGATGCCACCTTTTCTCTTGCCTCGGATAATATCTTATCTTTCTCCGCCTGTGCATCCTCTACCATCTTCTGACATTCTGCATTCTTCTTTGCAACTGCCTGTTTGTATTCTTCCTCCGCACGGACATGAATACTCTCTCTTTCTTCCTCTGCACGGCGTAAGATATTCGCACTCTGTTTCTCAGAGTCTTCCATCAGATTCCGGCTCTTCTTCTCTGCTTCTGTCACCATATAATTGCTCTGGCTCTTTGCATTGGACAGCAGGGCATCGCTCTCTTCCTTCGCCTTCACAAGCATGCTCTTACTGCCTGCCTCAGCCTCTTCCATCATCTTCTTACTCTTACTCTCTGCTTCTTTTATCATTGCATCACAACGCTCATTGGTCTCAACCAATGTCTTGGAAATGATCTCTAACTTATCCGAATATCCTTTTGAAGATTCCTCCTGCTCTGCCAGCTTACGATTTGCTTTCTCTAATTCATTCTGAAGTGATTCGTTATATTTCTGCATATTCTCAATTGCCTGATTCGATTCAGAGCTGATGCTGTCTTTCACAAGCTGCAGGCTCTTCACTGTCTCACTCAGCTTGCTGATCGTCTGTTTGAGATCTGCTATATCCTGCATATGCGTCTTATTCAAATCATCAATATACTCATCCACCGTCGCCTTGTCATATCCGCCAAAGGAAACGGTCTTAAATCTCTCTTCTCTTGCCATATCAACTGAACTCCTTCCTACTTATCCGACAAACTGATAACCGATAATCTGCGTTTTTCCCCGTCATTATCCGTTTCGATAGATAAATACATTATACCAATTATTCAGACGAATTACCACATTATTTTATGAATGTTTTATGTATTTGTGTATTGTAGAATAAAATAACGTCTGTTATACTCTATAAAGATTACACTTATTTGTTTATAAAGGAAAGAGGTCACATACAGATGGATTTTGAGATAACAGAAAAACAAAGCGGATTTTTGGACAGCTTTACATTGAAAATGATCGCAATTATTTCAATGTTAGCAGACCACATTGGTTATATATTTTTCCCACAAAACATGGCATTTCGTGCAGTTGGACGAATTGCATTTCCTATCTTTTGTTTCTTGATTATTGAGGGATTCCATCACACCAGAAATCATACAAATTACCTGATACGGCTTTGTATATTTGCCATCATTTCAGAGATTCCATTTGATCTTGCATTCTTCGGTACTCTTATGGACTGGGGACATCAGAATGTATTTCTTACATTAGCATTCGGTCTTGCCGCAATTTTTTGTTTAGAAGAAATGAACACAAAAAGAATCTATGTGATTCCATTTGTGCTCATCTTTGCAGCGTCCTATCTTGTACACTGCGATTATGGAATTGGAGGCGTTCTCTTAATCTGTATGTTCTATCTGACCAGAGAAACGCCATGGATGCGATTCATATTAACTGCGCTTATCCTCTATATCTTTTATGGATCTTTTGAACTGTATGGTCTCATTGCAATGGTATTTATTACATTTTATAATGGCAAACGGGGACCACAGGTGAAGATGTTGTTCTACTGGTTCTATCCGGTACATCTGTTAGTGTTATATGCGATTGCACATTATCTGTAGACTATCATCTGATAAGTTACAGATTCGTATCTGACCGCAATAATATTCTTATTCTTCAACGATACATCCATCTGCGATTACAATCTTACGGTCACACTGGTTGGCAAGTTCCATGTCATGTGTCACTAGAACAACCGTGATCCCATTCCCATTAATTCTCCGAAACAGATCCATAACGGCAGCTGCATTCGCAGAATCCAACGCACCGGTCGGCTCATCCGCTAATAGCAGATCCGGATCATTAGCTATCGCTCTGGCAATGGCAACCCGCTGCTTCTGGCCACCCGATAATTGAGACACCTGTTTGTTTGTAAGCTCTGACATCTCTAATTGTTCTAATATCTCTAATGCAATCTGCTTCCTTCCCTTTTGTTTCTTCTTAGCAAAATCTAATGGCAGCATTACATTCTGCAACGCTGTAAAATCCTCGACCAATGCATAGTCCTGCATAACAATTCCGATCTGCTCATTACGGATACATGCTAACTGTTTCTCACTCAAATTCTTAATCAGCGTATCTTCAATATAAAACTCCCCCTCCTCATAGCTTTCAATACAGGCTAATATATGCAGTATCGTAGATTTACCTGCACCGGATTTGCCCACAATCGCCACAAACTCGCCATCCTCTATCGTCATATTAATTCCATGTAATGCCTCAAACGCATTAGCCTTTTTTGCATTATATATCTTTGTTACATTTTTAAATTGAATCATATGTTCTCCTCCTGCATATACGTTACATGCATCCTGTATCTATCGATTTTCGTTTACATACTTGGTAGCACGATCCTGCATCACTTCAATTGTTTTATCCAATGTTTGTCGACCTGTGAAATAAGCCTCTGCCTCTTCTTCTACAATTTGCTGTATTTCATACTCATGTTCTGTAACACGCATAGTATGATCTACCAGATCAATAAACTCCTGCATTTCCTCTGTACTCATTGGTTTAAGCTGTACTTCCTGTCCATCATAACTAACTGTCATACTCATCGGCAAAACTGTTGTATTAGAATCATCCGTATATGCCTCTGTCGTCATTCTTACCTTTTGGTATAGTTCAAACACATCCTGTCTGGCTGGTACTACAACTACATCTGCACTTTCCACGCTTATATGTTTTGCCTGATATTCTTTTGTCATTAACATGCGCAAAAATGCCCATGCACCTTCTTTATTCTGTGAATTTGCACTCATCGCAATTTGTACCGGAAAAACAAAGCTCGTTCCTCCATTCTCATCAGACGGATACCCCTTGTAAGCAATTTTCTCTCCATACATTGCCTGATAGACCTGTAAATCTTCCGCACCAATCGTAACAGGCGTCAATAAAACTTTATTCTTTTGAATGTATTCCGTTTCTTTCCCAATTTCATATTCTTCGCCGTCTGATCCTCCTTGTGCACAAAACTCCAAAAGATTGCGAAATCTCTCCTGATCAAAAGAGCATTTTCCTTCCTTCCAATTCACAAAAGAAGATGTTCCTTGTGCCAGAAACAGATTTAAAAGATCCAATTGTCTGTTATTATAAAGCAATTGTGCATCCGGATATTTTTTCATCATCTGCATAACATCATCAATATTCCATTGTGCCGCCTCTCCGACAACAGATGCTTTTCCTGCTAGTGCAGCAATCCTGAATCCGGGTGTAACATAATAATATTCTCCATCTGTCTTAATCGCCTCTGCAACAGATGGGATCATTTTATCAATTCCCACATCATCGTCTTTTTCGAAATATGACGTCAAATCCTCTAAAACGCTTTTTTCAATATATTTTTCCACTGATTGTCCGGATATATCAATTATATCCGGTGCATTATCACTCACAAGATCAAGTGCAAGTTTTGTTTCTGGTTCACTCTCTTTATAATATTCTTTGATCTGTATATAATATTGTGAATTGGAACGATTAAATTCTGCAATTGCATTTTTCATATTTGTGTCTAGCTGGATTGCACCATATGTAACTACTTGCTTATCTTCCACATTCTCAGGCTCAACTTTTGTATATAAAATCAACTTCGCCCCATCCGATGTTCGTGCATCAGCAATACCCAGCATCCTTTTCTCATCAATCGGACAAATACTCCCGGTATTTTCCGTATATATATTAGAGGCTGCGTAATCCAGCACCTTCTTTATCTTCTTAGAATTTTCATCATAACCATATATTCCTAAATTATCCCGATAATAGAAATCATAAGCAGCCCCATCCATCAATACATTATTACTTAATGTCGCATCACCTTCAATTTTTTGATATTTCTCCCATTGAAACGTCTTCTGATTCATTGCAGATATCGTAATGCCATTATCCGATACGTCAGCACTCAAAACATCACCATTTTTAGAAAATGCCACACTTTGCACATACCCGGCATCCGGAATTGCTTCACCTAATTTATTTCCATCTGCATCTAGCATAACTATCTTCTTATCCGTCACAACAACCGGTTTCCCACTATTTCCAATCAGCATTTTCTCCACCTGATCATCATCGTCCAATTCCAAAGCTGTTGTAATATCCAACTTTGTTTTTACATTCCCGCTTTCATCCGCCTGTATAACTGTATAAATATATTTTCCTTCATTCTGTGAGAACAATAATAGCCAGATCGCACTTTTACTACTCGCAAGGTACATATTCTCTATCATTCCCTCCGTTGCCGGCATTGATAATTCTTCTGTTGCAGTGCCATCAAAATTCATGGAATACCACTTCCCCGTCGAGGACTTTTCCTTTGAAACAGCATTTCCTTCCTGATCATAATCTGCCGTCTGCCACGGAGATGCATACACATATATTTTGTTATTCCATACCGCAAACGACGTCACGATTCCATTTATCGCAACATCCGGCACGATACTCTCCGACTTATACACCACATCTTTTTCATCCGTTTTTTCTATTTGTTTTCCACAACCGGCCACATTCATGCATAGTATTACACACAACATCCAAAAACATATTCTCTTATACCACATAACACCCTCCTATTCGCGATTATCTCTCAAAACCCGTTCTGCCGACATATTTCTAACCAGAAACACCGGAAGCATCCACGAAATCAGAACAAATACCACTCCAATGCCAGCACTCACAAGCAATTGCCAGATACCAATAGAAAGCATCGTTCCCTCCAATCTGCCAACAATCTGCAATAACGTAATTGCACCACAATCAAACAGAAATGCTATCATTGTCACTATGATAGATGTATATAGACTGATTCTTGCACATTGTTTCCACTGTAATCCGCATATATAATAAATAGCATAATTATACATATTCTTTTTCACAGAAATCACCCCTGCACTAATTGATGCAATTAAAATAAAAACAAACGCACAAATAATTACCGGCAATAAATTATATATATCTCCAAATATATATTTTTTACTGTTTTGGTTAAATTCCTCTAATGTATATTGGCGTATGATTGATGTTGCACTACCACAAGCAGTTGCAAGATCAGTATCAATCTGATCCTCCTTTGTCCCTTTTGAATATGTAATCACCACCGGTCCCGTAATCTGCCGCATAAATCCCAAATCACCCAATCGATGATTCACCTTTGAAAACAACCCCTTCGACTGATTTGCAAGAATCTGCTGTCCAGCCACTAGAATAACAGGCTTATTTCCTTCCACCTCTACATTATATGGTTGAAAACACTGTCGATAATCTTCCAAATCTTCTCCATAATAAGACGGTTGATATAGCGTTACTCCATCCTGCATCACGCCAATAATCTCAATTTCCTGATAACAATCCTTTATCATTCCATCATCAATTCGGACTATATCTCCCACTTGAATACCCATTGTATTCTGCGAAATAACACCCTTTAGAGTATTGGAGTAAATATCCTGTTTGGAAAAATATCTTCCCTTCTCCATTTCCGGTGATAGCATTTCTACAACTTCCTGGCTATACTCCCACACTTCTATATCTTTTCCCTGATAAGTCGTTGCAAGCCATCTTGTAACAGACAGCACATCCTGAACATTTGACAGATATTGTCGCAGCTCATCAGGATCTTTATACATATAATTGTCTGTACCGTAAGTCAATATATCTGCCCACATAAACACGCCTGGTTGTTCTAAATACGGTCGAATCTTATTATATGTTTTCATTCGTCCTGCAACTGCCGATATTCCTGATATTGTCGCTGCAAATACTATCATCAATAATAAAACAACCAATATATTTAATAAAAAATTGCGTTTAAAGTCTCTAAACCCAAGTCGAATCATCTGCTCACCTCTATTCACAATACATTTCAAAAATATTGTTTTTTAATTTAATCCGAAACATCACAGACAACACCACAAACACACCTGTCACATACATAATCCCTAACAAAATGCAGCTCTGTAATGTATAAGACTGTGCAATATACTCATACAGATTCTGTGCCCATGGAAGAACAGCAAATTCAAAAATAATATAAGCTGTTAGCATAGATATAAACGTAATCAACATGCATTCTATAATATACATTTTTCGGACATTTGACACTGTCAGACCACAAAGCCGAAAAATCGTGAGCTGTTTCCGCCTTTTGAGCAAAATATACTCGTATAGCATAGCAAGAACGATTCCCGAAAGAACAACCATTAAGATACAACAGATTGTAAGCGTTGTATAAAACTCCGTTGCATCCAACTCCGGGATTGCAAGCGGTGCAATACATACCGCACTTCCAAATTGTTCTTCAAAAACACTCTGGATCATCTCATATTGTTCTCTATTAATTACCTTATCCATAAATATTCCGATTTGTGTAATCACGATATCATCTTCTAATGATGTAATCGGAACCAATGGCGTGATCACTCTATCCTGATATCCTATACAGGTATATTCTTGTCCATCAATCACATATTTCCCATTTGACGTTGGTTCAAATTGTTTGGCATATGCCTGACTCTTTTCATCCTGATAGACATAAGTTGTATTCGGGTCAAAAGCAATACATACTCTGTCGCCATTCTCTACCTGACTTGCCGTAAACCAATCTCCCTCAACAATATACTTCTGTTTCTTCAATTGTTCCCCAATATCAGCAACACTTATCCTTCCATTCTTTACACTAAAATGCAACGTTAGTGTCGATAGCATTTCATCCTCTATCTTATCCGAATCTCTTAACTTGGCAGACGCCATAAAATAACAATGCCGTAATATCTCCTGTGGCAATTGCTTACATGTTTTAACCACATCTCCCTTTTTCGCAGTATGCTCCGTATCTCCATCTAATCCGACCAGCATATCCGTTTGTCCCAATTTTGCGTCTATCTTTTTCTGTTCCAAATGATGATATAACCCAAACGAGAACAGCATAACAATTACAGATGTTGTCACACACACCATCATCAACATAAAAATAACAGGTTCTTTTTTAATAAAGTTTTTAAGATTGTACCCTACATATTTCATTACTTTGTATCATCCTCTCTTTTTGTAGAATGATATATTTCAAAAATATCATCATCATTTCTGGTAGTGATCATCATCCCATTCCATATCGGTAACATAGAGACCGCCTCATCATTTTGATTATCTACACCACTTTTCTCATTATCCATCAGCTTAACATACGTTTTATCCTTCCAGTTCACTCCATATATACAATAAAAATTCTTGTAGTAGAAGTCATACTCCTGTCCATTCAACAACATTCCTTTGATCTTATCTGAATAGTCCAGATATTTGGTAAAAGACCAATAATTTGTGATTTTCACAGAATCCTCCCATTTCATGTTATCCGGATTCCATGCTTGAAAATACTTTTCCCCAGCATCTTTCTCTATGACACATATGAGCCGTCCATCTTTCATCTTTGCACTAGCTATAATCCTGCCATCCGTCAGCGGAATATATTCTGCCTTTTGTGCATTATCCCTCAGTACAATAATCTGATATTCCATAACGACAACCTGTTTATCCTGTGAAGTATACATTCCCACAATACATCCATCTGCCACATCTTGTCCTTCCGTTCTCACCTGTGTTATAAATGATGTAACTTCCTGATTCAACAACAGCTTTCCGTCCGAATCATATTGTTTAACATAAAAACGCAGCGGAAACGAATCAGCCGAAAAAGTTGTATATATTCCATCTTCTTCAAATTCCCCTCCCAGACTCGAATCCGTCTCATCCTCATACTCCACCTGCCGGGCAGTCCAGTCATTCAGATCCACAATATAAGTACACCCACCTAAGCCGTCATGCGCCATTAAAACCCACGCTTTATTTTTTGCAATCCGGCAATCAAGCATCTCATATCCCGGCTTAATTCCAGACAATTCTTGATTCTCCACTTGACGAGTCACCACATCAGGGTCTTCTTCGAGTTCCGTGAGTACTTGCTCCTTATTCGCACACCCCATCATACACCCACAGCCTGTTATAGTTAAAATTACACATAATATATACTTTCTCAATTTCTCAAATAATCCTCGCATGGCTTCCCTTCTTTCTATAAGGTGCGGTGTTTCAGACACCGCACCCAAACCCATTCTGCTTATTTTCTAAATGAAACAGAATATGTCTTTGCTACACCGCTTTGCTGGGAAGATCCTTTATATTTGGCTGCTCTCGCATAAAGATAGCTCCGAGAAGGCTTTCCTGATGCACGCAAATATTTTCCGCTGGATACCTGTCCATTCTTAGCAGACAATAATGACAAATTCGATCCATCACTATATGAACTTTGATATAAATTCACATAACAATATCTTGTTGTTGCTTCATTGTTGGTAATAGTTGCTCTTGCATTTCCCTGGTACATTACACCTACCAATGGACCATTTGAAGCTGCAAATGCAGTCATCCCCATTGCCGCAACAAAAAGTGCAGCAAATACGCCTAAATACATAAATTTTTTCTTCATAAGCACTAATCTCCTTTTTATCATCTTCGTTTTTTTGTTACTTTCTGTACCATCCTCGCATACTCTCCCCAATCGATTTATTTGCAAAAAGACAATATACGGCAATGATACATCCTGAGCTCTTTGTATTTCGTACGACAATTTTATTGTAAATTGTCGTATATATGAATACAAGAGCAATGTTCTGAATGACAAAAATTTGTTCTGAATGGCAAATTATTTCCCTTTACCCAACCATTTCAACAACCATGATAACATTGATAATGTCATACTTTCCTCTTTCCGAACTCTATTATCGTACGATATAATTATTATAACGACTAATCATACCATCTACAATATTCATGTTCTGAACGTCAATTTTTTGTTCCGAACAGCAATTTCATTCTTCATTTAGTTCATGCATAATAACGGTAGATACAAACTGCCCCTCCTGCTGCATTACTTGATATTCTCCCCCATATTTAGCAGCAGTCTCCTGTATAATTCGTGTACCAAATCCATGTTTTTCATAGTCCACCTTCGTCGTTTTCAACACTTTTCCCTGTATAGTATCATCCAATGGATTCTTCACTTCTATAACGATCGCATCTTGATAATTCAATACTTTAATCCATATCTTCTTATCCCCAATGACGTTTTGGCATGCCTCCATTGCATTTTCCAATATATTAGATACAACCACGCACAGATCTATATCCTTTATTCCAATATTACTTTTTAATTTTCCCTGACAGCTGATTTCAATATTCTTGCCCTCACATCGCTGCACCATGGCATATATCACTGCATCTATTACCCTGTTTCCAGAAAATTGCACATATTCCCTATTCATATACCGGTCGTCTTCTCGAAGCTGCACCAAATAAGCCTCCACCTCACCATAATTACCGCCTTGCACCTGTTGATATAGATAATTAACATGATGGTGAAAATCATGGTGTTCCTTTCGCAATAATTCTGCCTTTTCATACACAACCCTACTATATTGTTCTTGTTGCTGATTTTTCTGTTCCAGCACTAGTAGCAAATTCTTCTGTATCTCTTCACTCTTCAACATCTGTACAATCAATCCGCACAATACTATTACAAGAATTCCGCCTAGTAGCGTTGGCACAAGCATTTTCCTCAATATAATGATTGCACCATTTGCATCATCAAAAACACTATACGAAACAAACGTCTGAAGTAGTGTGACCGTAAATAACGCAGAAACCATTATCAAATATATTTTGGATTTTACTAATTGATATATATTTTTCAGTCTGTTTTTAGCTATATGATCTATAAAGGCAAAGAATGCGAATATAATCATATTTAATTCAAGCCGTATCCCAATTCCGCTTCTTGTTGCAACAATATTCACATGAGCCGCAAATATCTTTTGAACAGCAACCACACTAACATCATCTGCTATTGAATACAACATATACGCAAGTATATACGCAAGTATACGCACTTTGTTTTTTTCATTTATCATATATACTGAACACAGAAAAACAAACAATTCCCGAAATAATAAATCCACGATCGAAATATTCACATAATATAAAAAATATAAGCTTGCTGACAAAACACCCACTAACAGCCCCGCCATTTTCTCTTTTCCATTCAATTTGCGAATTGGAATTCCAAATATTCCCCTATATATCAACACATAACTGATAATCTCACACCAAAGTCCCAACACATAACCGACTATTTCCATCCCCATCACATACACCTTGCCTTTCTCATGCAATACAGATTATATGCCGTCCTTACAATTTTCCGTTTCTTCACCGGAATCCCATAACATTCTCCTGTAATAAATTCCAGCTCATTGCAATGATTAATTCGTTTCACATTACGGAAATTAACAATCAGCGACCGGTTAATTCGATAGAATTCTTCCGAATCAAGCGTTTTTTCCCACTCCCGCAAACTAATCCGGGGTTCCCTGTTTTCAGTCACCCAATGTTCTTTGGCTTTGTCGTAATACTGAACAATCTCGATCCGGGTATAGACATGTCTTGCCTCAATCTTTATGATTTCCTTCTGTCGAAATGTATACACCCTTCCATCTTCGACCAGATTCACAACCTCTGTCTGACTTAGTTCATCCTGTATTTCCTTTATAAAATCTTTAAGTCTCTTCTCGTAATTTCCCTTATCTACAAAACCAATCACATATCGTCCAAACGCTTCATTCATGCTTTCTATATGGTTTGTTAAAAAGATAATACGGGTATCTATACTCATTCTTGATATCTGCTGCTTTAATTCAATCCCATCCATCTGCGGCATTTCAATATCTAATATAAACAGATCCACCTCTCTTTCATCTTGCATCAACCATTGATAGAGTTGCAGGGAATCCGTATATGTATATATCTCATCGTCTTCTGTTGCCATGTTTCTACACAACTGTTCCACATGAGCCGCATCTATTACATCATCATCACATATTACAGTAATCATACCACCCTCCATGTTTATCATTTTAGTATATAGTGTATTATAGCAACTATATAAGATTTTTACAACTATTATATTCGTATTTTACATTCTTTTCATTATCAGATACCATCAATCGAGTAGGCGGCTAACCATTGTTGATTAGCCGACCTCTCACACCACCGTGCATACGGTTCCTTAGTTTTCACAAACTACCAGATAATAGTCAAGCATGTATGTATATCCTGGCTTGGCTATTATTTTATTAAAGACTCCATACAATTAAAAAAACGGGACGTTTTCTTCGTCCCGTTTCCATTACTTCAACTTAACCTTTTTCCCAAGTCCCGCCGTCCGAAATAATGCCCGATATGCCTTTACTTTTTTCTTCGGCACCTTGATTGTGGTTTTAGTGGATATTCCCTTAAAGGCTGCTTTGTTTACACCTTTTTTCTTAAGTTTTGTGGATTTTACTACAATCGTCTTTAACTTCTTAGAACCTTTAAATGCATGCTTACCTATCTTTGCGACATTTTTGCCTAATGTCACTTTCTTTAAGGCTTTCGCATTTGCAAATGCCCGGTCTTTGATGGTGGTCACATTTTTACCGACAACTACTTCTGTGATCCGTTTGTTGTTCTTAAATGCATCTTTTGCAACAGAAGTTACTTTGTACACGTTTCCATTGTATTCTATGGCATCTGCAATCACAACTTTCTTCTTATCCGACGAAAGAGGACCCTCATATTCTGCTGTAGCTGCTCCGGTGACCCGGTATCTTTTATCCAGCTCTGCCAATGGTGTCTGTGTCTGCTCCGGTGTCTGTGTCTGCTCCGGTGCCTTTGCATCATCCTGCGGAATATACTTCGCTGTTCTTTGTGTATCACTTGCAAACACTTCAGACCTGTTATGCACCAGCTCACCTTTTGCCGTTTTTGAAATATCATAAATATCATCCTGCATCACAACATATACTTTATATGCAGTATCTGCAAGAAGGCCTGTTACCTGTTCTGTTACAAGTGCGGTTCCGTCTTCCGCCATATCTTCCTGTGCAACTTTCCCCGTTCCACATATAACGGTCTTGCCACCGGCATTGCCCTCTGCTATTTCTAAAACACGGTCTGCTTTCGGCATTTGTTCGTCTGCTAAAAGTACCACAAAGAAATAACTTCCTGCCTCATCCGTCCGGAATGAGAATACAAATTGTGTTTCCCTTAACGTATCCTGGTCAGCAGAAATCGCAAGATCCGTTATCCTCGGTGCTGTTGTGTCTACATATATTCCTTCCGTTCCGGCATAATTGACATTTCCTGCATGATCTGTCGTTTTTACATAAACGATCTGCTTCGCATCATTTAATATACAAGGTTTCTGCTCTTCATCATATGTCTGCCAGTCACATGTTCCGTTGGCTAATTCATCCGCTGTCAGCTTCTCCTGTGAGACCAGATACTCTACCGATGCTGTCTGACTTGCCTGATCTTCACACTGAATCTGAACTTCATTCTGATCTAATCTGTAATGCCGATAAACAAGTTTATCGTATAATTCATTCTGATAATTTTTAGATCCTATGCGGATATTTGCTACCGGTCCTGTCTGATCAAGCTTAAATGTCACATTTTTCACATCCGTAACCGCACCGGATTTATTTTTAAAGCGGATATCTTTTGTATAATCGCCATCTTCTGAATAAGTAAGTACATCTTTCCATTCTAATTTTTTAACCGGTGTATCCTGTGATAGCACTTCCGCAATCTGATATCCCTCGCTGCTTAACAACACATCGGATACATAATACCCCTCTTTGCCTTCTACTGCCTCTAATGCAAGTTCCGGCATCTCTAAATACTGAATAGAAAATGTGGTAGAAAATTCCCCCATACAGCTTGTTGTTCCCTTAACCGTCATAGTTGCAGTTCCCGGTTCTGTATTGTTTTCATAAGTCACCTGATAATCATACCCATTTTCAAAAACAGTTCCATCATAAGAAGTGATCACCGGAACAGGTTCGACTCCTTTTCCTGTAAAGTAATACGAAGCTTCGATTCCGCTCATCATATCTTCTGTCAGCTCAAATTGTTCGATTGCAAAATCTTTCATGAGTGTAATTTCCGTATTGGTATATACAACTGTATATGTGCCTTTCTCTTTGACTTCGCTTACGACATTACCTCGTTTTTTGATCACATAACTCCAGTCATCCGTATTATTATCCTTCACAAATATCTGTCCTAACGCAGTAACTCCTTCGGTCTGGTCAGTCTTTAGGGCGATCACTGCTTTGACTGCTTCTATCTGATCTTCTCCTGTGTAAGTAAGTCCGGACGGCACTATGATCTCATCCGCACTCAGATATTGACAGTACAAACCACTGCCATTATCTGTGATATCTTTACCGGACAACTGTTCGGCTGACCCTATCCTCACTGTTCCATTGTTTATCCATGTTCCCTGATTATCAACTGCTCCTAAAACTGTCAGCACACCATTATTTTTCAGTGTTACTCCTTCCGGTATCGTTAATACCGCTCCTTCCGGCACTGTCATCCTGCTGCCTTCTGTGATCTCAACGTCCTTGGAAAGCTCCGCTGCTGCCGCCACTTTATTATTATTAACATCTGTCCAGATGCCTCCATTCTGTTGAATGCTTGCAGCGATTCCCTTATTGTTTGTGGTGATCTCTCCTCCATTGATCGTCACCTTATCTCCTCTTATATCATATCCATATCCGGAAGATGCATCGATCAGACCGCCATTGATCGTTATCTTCGCTCCTTTCGAACCGATTCCGGGATAAGAACTTGAATAAGTACGGGCTTTGATGATTCCTCCATTGATCACGATCTTTCCACAACTATACGCATTCCCGATTGCGGGATCATTTGCCCTGTCTGCATTTCTTGCATTTAACGTTCCTGTCTGGTTCTCCTGTCCATAAATAGTAAGGGATGATCCTGTTTTAACATCGATATTATTTGTCACGCTAAGTGTCACACCATCTGCTAAGATCAATCTGACATCTCCTTTTACATCGACATGCCACAAAACTATATCCTGTGTTACATAATACCATCCATCTGTCCATTCTGCTGTTGTCAGGCGATGAAACTCTTTACATTCCTTTAATTCTGAAGCCACCTTTTTGGCAGCCGGATCATATGTCCGGTCAATATAAAATGCTCCATGTTCTATGACTGCCGGTATGATACCCGTGATCTGTGCCGTACCATCTTCTAAATTGATAACGACCTGTGCGTCCATGCCATTGATCTTTGCTGTGGTAAGTGCGGAAAACTCTGTGCCTTCTGCCGGCTCTATGATCATTTTCACGCCATATTCATAGCCATCGGAAGTAGCATCTGCTATCTCATTTCCATCTGAATAATAAGTTATGCTTTTAACTCTACCTGCATTTCCCGCTACCTGTGCTGTATCAGGAAGTTTTTCTCCTTCCGTTACATCTATAGTGACGGCAAGCTCTATTCCCTGTGCACTCGGACTGATCTCAGGAATCGTGATCGCCACATCTTCTGCTGCATCTGCTGCAAGCTCTCCGGAAATCACAAGCGTTCTCAAATCTTTTTTTGTCACTTTGATCCCACTATATTCCTGCGTCACGTCTCCTTTTGCAAATTCATACCCTTCCTCAACCGTAAGGACTACTTCTTCCATTGCATCCCCCGGCATTACCCGTTGTGCTAATTTACCGGAAGAAACTGATACATGTTCACTCTCTGGAATTATCACACTCTTTGCAACAAGTGCTTTTATTCCGGTATAGGTTCCTGTTCCGTTGATTTTCTCATTGATCTTGAATGTACCATTATTTGTGATTATTCCATCATTGATCAGTGTTCCATAACAACGAACGGTTCCGTTATTCACAAGCTGCATTCCCTGCGGTATTGTCAGTGTTTCATCTTCTTCCACTGTCATTACATAATTTTCCGGTACCGTCACGTCTTCTTTCATATTTCTGACTGTGATGGTCTGGTTATAACCATTCTTCACAACACCACTGTTATAAGTAAAGGATGGACTGATCAGATTCACTTTTTTCGTTCCTGTTGCACTCCAGAATCTTGTCGTCAGCAAACCTCCATTCATTGTCACCCGATCGGTCAGTCTTCCAAATAAAGTATAACCGCTGTTTACTACAGAAACATCTCCCCGTGCCGTAACATCTCCACCATTCATCTGAATCTCAACGCCACTTCCATCTGCACCGCTTCCGATATTTGCTCCATTCAATGGGTTCGGTTCTGATGCGCAGGACAACGTTCCGGCATTGATCACAATACTACCACCATTTCCATATGTTCCAGTTCCTATTGTTGTTCCACCATATCCTCTTGTGATTGTCACTTTCCCACCATTGAATGTGATCGTACCGCAGCTTTCACCATTTTCCACAGTGTCTGCCCCAGCACCGCCGATGCTTGCCTTTCCGTCATCATTATAAGATTTTGTAACCACTAACTCTCCGGTCTGCTCTGCTCCTGCATATACTGTAAAGCTGTTCGTTCCGGTCACATGGATATTGCTATTGTAAACTGCCCACTGTTTTCCATCTTCAATGATCACTCTGACATCTCCATGAATCTCGACTGTGCTGCCCATTTCAACATTGTCTTTTACCACATACCAGCCGTTCTTCAAAGTGGTCATATTTGCCGTCAGAACTGTATAATCTTCACATACTTCTGATTCGCTGACAACTTCCCCTTTTTCTTCATCATAATAACGATTGATATATTTTACCGGTTCTAATGTCGTCTCTTCTGCTGCCTGTACCTGAAAATCACCTGTGTGAAACAGTAATCCGGTAAGCGCAAACAGAAAACCTATTCCTGTCTGTAGTAATAACTTTTTCATTATCTCCTCCTTACGAACAGTTTCCATTATGTTTCCTTACTCTGATATCCATTCACACTGTATTTTATTATACGCTCTCACGTTATTCAAGCAAACCTTTTCACCCGATAAATCAAACCCTCAGCCAAACCTTTTCCATCCTCATCATATAATGTCAGCGAAACAACCATTCCCAAACCGTGCCGTATAACGCAGATACATCACATTCTAGCGTGTCCAATGCTCTTCACAAACATTAACGGTATCAGCACCACAACCCCTGTCAGTACAATCGTTCCGCCCGGTTTCAAATTCATATAATATGACAGAAACAACCCAACGATTGTGAACAGCAACGCAAACAGCACGGAATAGATCACCGTCTTCTTATAACTATTGGCAAGCTGCATGGCACATGCAACCGGAATGACCATAAGGGACGATACCATCAACGCTCCAACGCTCCGTGCTGCAACGGACACCGTAATCGCTGTGAGCAGCGTGATCACAAAGTTGATCTTCTTCACCGGCACTCCTGCAAGCACCGCACCCGGTTCATCAAATGTAATAAACATCAGCTCCTTATACAACAACAAAAACACTGCAACCACTATGATGGTTACAATAATAACCATAACCACTTCCGTATCTGTAATCGCCACAATACTTCCGAACAGAAAGGAATTAAATGCTGTTCCATCCTCTATGAAACCGGACAACACACTTGCAAGTCCAATTCCCACCGACATAATAATCGATATGGATATCTCGGCATACTTTGGCAATGCCTTACGGATCCCCTCAATGCTAAATGCTGCGATCATACAGACAACAACAGCTCCCACAATCGGATTGATACCAAGGATCAGTCCAAGTGCCACACCTGCAAGCGAAGTGTGTGACAACGCATCCCCGATCATCGACAATCGTTTCAATACAACGATCACACCAATTAGCGGTATGATAACTGCAAGGAGAATACCCACCAGAAATGCTTTCTGCATAAATGCATACTGAAATATATCAAACATTACTTATCCTCCTTCTTTGATCCTTTATATGAAGCATCATACGGTGCTTCCTTTTCCACCTCTACCGAATGAATCCTGCCGGCTCCTCCGTGGGTATTGTACCGTTTCGGCTTTGCAATAATCATCTTATCCTTCATCACTTCATCACATAGAACCGATGACTTATCCAGATGAACCCCACCATTTGTCACATGATAGAACCGGTTCGTATACTTCGCAACCTGTTCCCTGTTGTGTGTTACCATAACGATCGTCATACCATATTCCTTATTGAGCTTATCCAATAACAGATACAAAGCCTCTCCCGCCTCCTTATCAATTCCGGCAAGCGGCTCATCTAACACCAATAGCTCCGGCTCTCCGATCAGGGCTCTCGCAATCAGAACCCGCTGCTGTTGACCACCAGACATTTCGGACAACATTCTCGTCCGAAAGTCCTGCATTCCCACCAGTTCCAGCACTTTCTTCACCTTCTGCCTGTGTTCCTTCTTCGGCAAATGAAACATACCGATCTGCTTGTATAATCCCGTCAACACGATCTCTTCCACATTAGCCGGAAAATTGCTGACTTCCCGGAATCCGACTTGTGGCACATACCCGATTGCTTTTGTATGCACATTGACCTGACCCTCACTTGGTGTCAGTTGTCCGAGGATCAACCGCATCAATGTGCTTTTACCGGCACCATTTGAACCGATAATTCCAACATACTCCTGTCGTTTCACTGTCAAATTCACATTGGAAAGGATCGCATCTTTGCCATAGCCAAAACACATATCCTTAACTTCAATCATAATGTCATCCATATCTAACCATTCTTTCTAAAAAAAGACCATCCCACTTCCCGTTCTTCCTGTATCCAAGTGCGATGGTCTCATTTCTGTCACTGCAACAAACTTCTTATATGTTCTTACGAACCCGTTTTGCAAGGTCTGCCAGTTCATCCGGATTCGCCTCACCCGGCACCCAGCCGACATTCACGGTATCACCGGTATATCTTGGAATTAAATGCAGGTGAAAATGAAATACCGTCTGTCCTGCGATCAATCCATTGTTCTGTACAATGTTCATTCCCTCGCAATTAAGCTCCTTCTTAAGACTTCTCGCTACCACTGTTGCCAGAGAGAACAACTTACCACCAGTCTCTGCATCCATATCAAAAATGTCATTATAATGCTGCTTCGGCACGATCAGACAATGTCCCTTACTTGCCGGGTTGATGTCAAAAAATACCCGAAAATCACTGTTCTCATAAATCGTAGTGGATGGAATCTCTCCATTTGCAATCTTACAAAAAATACAATCGTCTTTCTTCATACTCATATCCTCCTAAATCCACTTTCACCCGAAAGTTGTATTCACACTTATACATCTAGTATATCACACCACGTCAAGCAGGTATTATACTGTATAGTCCATTCCGCCTGTACTGCTCTCTACCAGCCCCCCCGCTCCATAAGTAAGTCCTGCATAGACCTTCTCGCTCTGCTGCATAACCGGACCTCCCTGATCCGTCTTCTCAATTACCTGAAAACTTGTATGGTATTTCTGTAACATAGCCCGCAGACGATCAAACTCTAACGGCTGTCTTTTGATCTTAGACCGAATCAACTGCTTATTAATATATGCAAACACCGCATACACGTCCTCTGCTACTTCATTGCCCCGGTTCATCACATTCATAAGTTCTACCTGAACCGCCTGTGCCTTATCTACGCAATGTACGAATTCATCCAAATTCTTCTCCTCATACGCCGCAACTGCATCTTCCATCCACTGCAATTCCATCTCTAACATGATCGTTGTCATCTCAGCAATTCCTGCCTGCGCAATTCGCATTTTATATACATTCATCTGTTCTTCTGTCATGTAACATTCCTCCTACATCTGATATAGTTTCTTCGCATTTGCAAAGGTTGTCTCATATACCGTATCAACATCTACTCCCTTGATCGTTGCAATCTCCTCTGCCACGTTTGTCAGATACAAGGAACAGTTACGTTTCCCCCGGTAAGGCACAGGCGCCAGATATGGTGCATCCGTCTCTAATACAATCCGGTCAAGTGGTGTATATGCAACAACCTCCTTGAGCTTCTTCCCATTCTTAAATGTTACGACTCCTCCAACACCAATGTAATACCCCATATTCAGATATTCTCTTGCCATCTCTACACCATAGGAAAAGCAATGAATAACACCTCCGGTCTGTCCGTTATGTTCTGCTCTCATGATATCCAATGTATCCTTTGCCGCATCCCGGCTGTGAATAATGACAGGAAGCTTCCGCCTCTTTGCCACATCCAACTGCGCGGCAAACCACTTCTTCTGCAGCTCCTTTGTCTCTTCCTCGTAGTAATAATCTAAACCAATCTCTCCGATCGCTAAGATCTTCTCTCTCTTTGAAAGTTCTTTCAACTCTGTCATGTCCGCTTCTGTCAGTCCCGCTGCATCCTCCGGATGAACGCCAACCGTTCCATACAGAAAGTCATACTGCTTTACAAACTCCACAATACTTCTGGAATTGGGCATAGAACAACCAACATTTACAATATATTCCACACCGCCTGCGTGCATTTCCTCTAGGATTGTATTCCTGTCATCATCAAATGCCCTGTCATCATAATGTGCATGTGTCTCAAATATTCTCATATACTGCCATCCTCTTTTTCTGTACTGCTATCTTCTGTCGTTTTCTCTTCTGATGTCTGTTCTTCTGTCGCAGTATCCCCATCGGTCACTACCGGTCTGTCTTCCTTTATCGCACCTTTATCTACACCTGTCGCAGGTACTCCGGCTTCGGCGGTTGCACTTTCTGTAGTTGCAGACTGCGTATCCGTCACCGACTTCTGCGTAATCTCAATCGTAATGATCCGATGAATCCCGTTCTCCTTCTTCTCATACTGAACAGTCACCTCATCCCCCACCGATACTTTTACAATACTTTCATCGTCTGCAAACTTCTGTTTATAAACCTCTCCGTCTGAATTCTTCAGATAAACGTAGGTCTCTCCATCCATTGTAACATATTCCATATCCGCAACCACAAACGTTACCGACTGTATCTTCTTTTCCGTATCTGTTGTCTCTTCTTCCGCGCCCGAATCCGAGATTCCCTCTTTTGCAAGCAATTGCCTGTACTTTGCAAAGACCTCTTCCTGACTCTCCGCTGTCACAACCAGATTGTACTGTTCCACATTTACCATGGCATACATCTTCACCAGTCCACCATTATCCGTCAGCACCATAACATAAGTCGGTGCTCCATCCACATTGATCAGACTCGGGAAAGATGCCTTATAATTCTTTTCCTGTACTTCTCCTTCCGCAGAGGACATCGCTGAATATTCTTCTGCACCGGAAATGGTGTAATATCTCGCTTCCGACGTTCTCTGATTGATCATCACAAACCCGACATTGGATGCATCACCCGTAACAGAAGTTACGCCCGTATAGATCCACACATCATCCTCGATCGTCTTAAATCCATAGTCATCCGTCGCACGGATACATCCCTTCTGACCGATCACACTGTTCCAGAAACCGTTGGAAAGCTCTCCATACCAGTTAAATTTATCCTCTAACAGATCTCCATCATATACTCTGTCTACCCAGTTCGGAATATCTGCAACATCATAATATTGCATATCACCCGTGACCGGATCAAGCAGCACGGCTCCCTTTACATCCATACCGCCGAACAATCCCACTCTTGCATGCAAGACCGGGCATACATAGCAGGGACTGCTATCATCTTTCACTTCAAAATAACATCCGTCAAATATACGGGTTGGATTATGCATTTGTACATACCGGTAAATGTTGTCATTAAAATAACCGGATGGTACATATTTCATCCCTTTGGCAAGCTTCACATACTGTGATGTCGAATCCACCGGATTAACCATGACATATCCGGGAATTCCATTCTTCCGGTTACTCAGATATTTGAAAAAATCTGCGTATTTCAGATTCGCCACCTTCATCGGTGTATCCTTTAAATTGATCTGTGTATATGCATCTTCCACTTCGTACTGGCTTACCACATCCGACAGCGAACCGATTCTCCGGTTACCAAATATCCTTGCACTGTTTGTATCCATCAATGCAATATTATCTACATTTTCCGACTCCGGTATATCTTCCGTGAAATCCCGCTGCTCAACCGCCAATAGCTTAGAATATCTCTTTGCATTAAAGACCGGTGCACCGGCAAGATTACCAAAGAATAATACCAGAACACAAAATACCGGTATCAATACAAGCAGTATCAACTGCACCCGTCCGTTCTCTTTGGTAAAATACCGGAAATTCTTCTTCACTCCATCGGTGAATCTCTCCTTCCGGCTTCTTCCCACAATCCCTACAAATATAAAGATCAGACTAATCACAACGGAATGAAACAACAGCCAGAACCAGAACTCCTGATTCTGAATATTGATCGCCGGATAATAAATATAATAATTAACACCTAACCATATAACTGAAATCAACAATGCTACCGGCATACTGCCGCCTTTTTTCTTACTCATATAATAACCTCCATCTCTTATCAAACCATTGTTATTGTACTATATTTTTCCACGAGTTACAACGATTTAGACAATAGACACTCCGGTAAAATTATGCTATAATTAGACACAATATACAAAAGTGTGAGCAGGAGGCTTATTATGAAATCTACAATCAAGAAATTAACAACACTATCCATGGTTTTCATCCTGGTTTTTTCCCTTTGTGGTTGCAGCTTATTTGACAGCCGTGCGAAGGTCTATTCAAGATATGCGATCAGTCTTTTAGACATTAACTATAAGAATATATCGAAGGATTATATGACATTGACCGGAGTGTCCCAGAAGGATGCGGAAGCCGTTTATGTCGACAATATGGATTATCAGGCACATAACCTCATGAACTATTATGGAGTGAAAGAAGTCGATGACGGAACCATTCTTTCCGAGTTTTATTATCTGGCACAGAGCATTTTTGCAAATGCCAAATACGAAGTTACCAAGGTAAAGAAAGACAAAGAATCCGATTCCTACACATTGGAATTAACCGTTTATCCGCTTGATACATTAGAGACATCTTATGATGACGTCGTTGCCTACATTGAAGACTTCAACCGTAAGGTAGATGATGGTAATTACAATAACACAACGGAAGTAGAATACGAAACAGAGTTTGCGGAAGGCATTATTGATATTCTGAAGAAGACCGCGGAGAAACCGGGATACATGGATCCGGTCGTATTAGAGATTCCAATTCAGCCATCCGATGATTATTACTATATTACAGATGACGACTTCTTAAAGATTGACCAGAACATTTTGTATATCCGCGAGAATCCGTCAACCGAAACAACCAACAACTCTTCAGAGGCTACCGATTCATCAACAGAAGCCTCTGATACACAAGCAGAATAGCATACACAAGGAGAAAGAAACATGATTTGGAACGAAGCAAGAGAATGTATGAGCAGAGATGAGATGACCAATCTGCAAAGTGCCCGTTTAAGAAAAGAAGTAAGCCGCGTATATCATAACGTAGAGCCTTACCGTAAGAAGATGCAGGCAGCCGGTCTGGAACCGGGTGATATCGGAGGAATCGAGGATATCCACAAACTTCCATTTACTACCAAGGATGATTTAAGAGACAACTATCCATTCGGATTATTTGCCGTACCTCTCAGTGAGATTGTACGTATCCACGCCTCTTCCGGAACGACAGGAAAAGCTACCGTTGTCGGATATACAAGAAAAGATATCGATGTCTGGGCAGAATGTGTTGCACGTTGTTGCGCAATGGCGGGTCTTGGAAGAAATGATATTATCCAGGTCGCATACGGTTACGGTTTATTTACCGGAGGTCTTGGCGGACATTACGGTGCAGAACATTTAGGGGCTACCGTTGTTCCAATGTCTACCGGTAACACAAAGAAATTAATCGATATGATGATCGACTTCGGCGCTACCGGATTGATGTGTACCCCTTCATACCTGATGCATATTGCAGAAGTTATTGAGGAGCAGGGCTTAAAGGATAAGATCAAATTAAAAGCAACTCTGAATGGTGCAGAGCCTTGGACTGAGAATATGCGCAAACAGATTGAGGAACGTCTCGGCATCGAAGCACATGATATATATGGTCTGTCTGAGATCATGGGACCGGGTGTTGCTACAGACTGTCATTTCCACAGAGGATTACATATATTTGAAGATCATTTTTATCCGGAGATCATTGATCCTAAGACATTAGAACCACTTCCGGACGGCGAGACCGGCGAGCTTGTGATTACAACGCTTACAAAGGAAGGTATTCCAATGATCCGCTATCGCACAAAGGATCTTACCAGCATCACACATGAGAAATGCGAATGCGGACGTACCACCGCCCGTATCAGCAGATTCAAAGGTCGTTCTGATGATATGCTGATCATTCGTGGTGTCAACGTATTCCCTAGCCAGGTAGAAACGGCTTTGCTTACCGTAGACGGCATTACCCCGAATTATCAGATCATTGTAGACCGTGTCAACCATCAGGATACATTAGCAATCTTAGTAGAAGTAGAAGAACGATTCTTCTCTGATGAGATCAAGGAATTAGAGAACTTGCAGAAGAAGATTGAACACGCTGTACATCAGGCGATCGGATTACACGCAAAGATCAAATTAGTTGAGCCAAAGACCATTGAGAGAAGCATGGGTAAAGCAGTTCGTGTTATCGACAAGAGAAAATTAGACTAATTATGAATTGGAGGGATTCTTATGTTTATCAAACAGCTGACTGTATTTATTGAGAATCGTGCCGGCCGGTTAGAGCAGGTAACTCAGATATTAAAAGACAACGAGATCAACATCGTTTCCGTGTCACTGGCTGATACAAGTGATTACGGTCTGCTCCGCCTGATCTTATCCGATCCGGACAAAGCCGTAAGTGTATTAAAAGAAGCAGGTCTTTCTGCCATGACAACGAATGTCATTGCAGTAAAATTAACACAGCATGTCGGAAAGCTCGGCGAGTTGCTCGCCATCCTTTCTACTGCCGGTGTCAATGTAGAATATATGTATGGATTAACATCCGGTGACGAAAACGCATCCATCGTTCTGAAAACAAACGATCAGGAACGTGCCTTAGATGCTATCCAGAATTCATCTTTCGAGTTACTCACAACAGAAGAGACATATTCTATGAACGATTAAATACTTACACAAAAATGAGGAGATAATGATATCCATTATCTCCTCATTTTTTATTAATCCTCTAAAGAATGGGATACGTGAACGGTTACTGTCTCATCATAACACTTGAAGATATCCTCTACATACTGTTCATCCATCTTTGGTGTAACCGCACTCACGATCGGTACGATAATCAGTCCTGCAATCATTGCAATTGCACCCGCATTGATCGGAGAGGCAATAAACTTAATAAACATATTCGAAACAGTGATTCCCACACCTACAATATAACTTGCCCATACTGCTGCTTTTGTGATCTTCTTAGAGTAGAGACCATACATAAACGGTGCCAGAAATGCTCCTGCCAATGCTCCCCATGACACACCCATCAACTGTGCAATGAACATCGGAGGATTCAGCGCCAACACAACAGATAAGATAATAAATCCGGCAACTAACACACGCATCACAATAAGCTGCGTCTTATCACTCATATTTTTTGCAACAGATTCTTTTAAGAAATCCAATGTCAATGTAGAACTTGATGTCAATACAAGGGATGATAATGTTGACATAGACGCAGATAATACCAACACGATCACAATACCGATCAACAGATCCGGCAAGGTTGATAACATCTGTGGCACAATAGAATCATACGCAACACTTCCATCCGGATTATAGATTGCCGGACAGTCAAACAAACGTCCAAAACCACCTAAGAAATAACATCCACCGGAAATAATGATCGCAAAGAATGTAGAAATGATCGTTCCGGTCTTAACCGCTTTCTCATCCTTGATCGCATAAAACTTGTGCACCATCTGCGGCAGTCCCCATGTTCCAAGAGAAGTTAATATAACAACGCCTAACAGATTCAACGGATCCGGCCCAAAGAAACTTGCAAGCAATCCCTGTCCTCCCTGCAATGCAGGTACAGCAACATCATCTGCACTAATCGCTGACAACTCTTTAAGTGCATTTAAAAATCCGCCCTGACCATTTAATACTGCGCCAATGACTGCACAGATACCGATCAGCATGATAATTCCCTGAATAAAATCATTCCACGCCGTTGCCATATAACCGCCAACAATGACATACACACCCGTAAGTAATGCCATCACAATAATACATACTTTGTAATCAATATTAAATGCCATTCCAAACAATCTGGATAATCCATTATAAATAGAAGCCGTATAAGGAACCAGGAATATAAATGCAATAACAGATCCGGCAATCCGTAAGGATTTGGACCGGAAACGGGTTCCAAAGAATTCCGGCATGGTCTTTGCATCTAACCGCTGCGTCATTACACGCGTTCTTCTTCCTAATACAAGCCATGCGAGCAAACTTCCAATAAATGCATTACCAAGTCCGATCCATGTCGATGCCAGACCATATTTCCATCCAAACTGTCCAGCATAACCAACAAACACAACCGAAGAAAAGTACGAAGTTCCAAATGCAAATGCCGTAAGCCATGGGCCAACGCCTCTTCCTCCTAATACAAAATCATTCACGTTTGTGGCATGTTTTCTTGAGTACACACCAACACCAACCATTACTGAAAAAAAGATCAGTAACAATAAAATCTTAATTGCCATTTTCCTATTCTCCCTTTTTGTTTTCTTTTGTAGAAAGAACGGTAAACATTCCCTCTACATTTTTCCTATTTAAAGCTTTTATGTTTTAAAGCTTTAACGTCATAAAGTGATTATACGCACTCATCACCTTTCTGTCAAGAAAAAAAGGATATATATATTCCCAATGTTGCAACAAGATTTATCAGCAATATCACCATTGAATTCAACCGGAACCGTAATGTCAGGAAAAAGTCCACAATGTATCCGGCTGCCAGGGCAAGCAAAACGGTTATTCCCTGTACTCCGAGACCATTTCCGATATTCATGCACTGATTGCACAGCGATAACATAATATTGATAAGCAGCCCCGCGATAACCGGTGCGATCCACTGGCTGATCGTCTTAAATATATTCAAATGAATAAATGCATCATACAAATAATAAACGATACTGAAAAATCCGCAAGACACTGCCATGCTGACCACAAACCCAAGCAACGCAAACAGAATGGAAGCAGCGGCCGTTCCTCCCACATTTTTCCCGAAGAAATACCCGATTCCGGCAAGAGTCTTACAAAGAATCGAACCCGGAAGGATGTTGACTACAGATACCAACTGTCCATAAAACTGCTGTTGTGTCACCATATCGCCTTCAATGAAAATACCATCCGCAATTGTCAGATACGCATCCCCTCCACCGAAGGACATCAAAACAGACAATCCGCCCTTCAGTACAAACGATACCACATCCGGATACATCAATCCGACAATTAGTGCAACAAATGCAGTCATCCCAAACCACACTGCCAGATCCTGAAACAACGACCGCTTATCGATCTTAAAATCATACCGTGCCATCCGCAGACTGCGGATCAGTCCATAGACCGACAATACTATCATCACGATCGGCACACCCACGGAACATGCATCCGGAAGGATATGCGTCCCTTTTCCATTTCCCAAAAGAAAAAGGATTCCCAATATTCCACTGATAAGCAAATGTTTCTTTGTATACTCGCCACGCGTGTAAAATACAAAGAAAAAGACCAATGCCAGTAATTGTACCGTCGATACCGAAAAAAGCGGAACCTGCTGAATACCAAATATCTGATAGATGTTCTTCCCTCCTACAAGAAGAAACACGCCTATCATTACACCAATCGATTTGTACAACTGATCTTTTCCTTTTTCCGATCTTCTCTTATGTACCGAATAAATATATCTGGTCAACAGCAGAATAATAAATGCAGATACTCCGATCGTCAGACATTCGATCACCCGTAAAACACTGTCCTGCACCATTGAAAATGCACTGAGCATCAATACCGTTCCCAATGCACCCGGCAACGCCATACACAAAGCACCTGATACCATTCCGACAATTCCGAAGTTCCGTCTTCCAAACGAACCAGAAATCTCAACCGGTAATGCACCCGGGGTAATACTTGCTACAATAACATCTTTCTCATACTGTTCCTTTGTATCAATCTTAGCCTTGGTAATTACTTCATCTTCAATGACCGGAATTAAGATACTGCCTCCGCCAAATCCGATGCAGCCGACTTTTATCATAGATGCTAAAAATGAAATAAACTTCCTGTTCATACCTTTACACTCCCCTATCCTGTGTAATCCTTATCTGTATCGATTGTTCCCAATCTCAAATTACCTATATTATAACAAGGTTTATATGTATATACAAGCTTTATTTCATATTTTTCATACTATCTTTATATGAATTAAGTATTTTCAATGGTTTCACACAATATTTTTCAATTCGTACTTCCTTTTTCCCTATCTTTTGTGATCATTCCCTTGTAATATTCTGCTACCAGATTCCGGTATCCCCATTCTTTCATCTGCTCATACCGAATCCGGTAGTTGCCTTTATAATAACGTCCGGTCACACAATAGCGGATACACTGCTGCATATAGGCATCTAATTCCTTCAAGCCTTTATCCGTAGTGATATTCGGAAAAAACCATCGGCACCATGTGAACTCCGTTCCTTCTTCTCTGGCAAAAAACTTATAATTCATTGCCTTGATAAAACCCTTTGCCGCTTTATCACCGGACAATCCTTTCTTCCGCTGCCATCGTCTTAATGCTTCTGCTTTCCGCTTCATTTTGTGTTTCATTTTACGGATTGTATGATCTGCAAGATCTACCTTTCCATCCCGATAGCAGAACCCAAGGAACTCCCACATTTGTCCCGGTTCACATACCATCACCTTATCCGGATTCCGTTCTAACCGGCAATCACGGATCTTTTCATATAATATATCCCGGTATTCCTGCAACTGCTCCTTTGTGTCTGCAAATATTAAAATGTCATCCGAATACCGAAAATACAGGATACCCCGTTTTTCAAAATAAGCATCCGTGTCCTTCAGATATACATTTGCAAAAAATGGCGACACCGGGATACCTGCCATGGCTCCCCGTTTTTCCTGCACGGTCTCATACCGTCCATCCTCCACTTTCACAAGTGCCTCATCTGCTGTCAGCAGCCGCTCAAACAAACCGTAAAGTTCTTCATTTCCGTCTTTTAAAAAGGACAATTTCTCCAATAAAATCTGTACATCAATAGAATTAAAATAATTGTGAATATCGACCTTTAAACAATACTTTTGAGCAATTCCCCCGGTTGTCCGGATCCTGTGTATTGCATCCTTTACCCCGTACTCCCTGCGAAAGGCATAACAATTTTTTGAAAATACGCTATCATATTCATACAGACAATATGCTATTATTTTGAGCATCTGATTCATTTCAGGGGGATAAGAATAAATGATCCGCTTTTTGGATGTACCACCCTTATTGATCTCTCTGCGAATCGGCAGCGGAAGTCTCTCTCCTGTATCCCTTAACCTTGCACTCCATTCGATATATCGTTTTTCCTCTATAAAAGAACGCAGCTCTTTTTCTTCTTTCTGCGATAAATGCTGCCGCTCGATCTTATATTGCAAAAACGCATCCCAGACCGCCTTGTTTCCAATCATATTAAATATATTGTTTTCATTTACTATCATATCCTGATCCATTCTAACTTCCTTTTGTGTAAAAAAAAAGAAAGAGAAAATGCTTTGAAGGAATTAAAGCGTGCTTAATTCTACCAGACTGAACATATCCCAGCCACCTGCAAGACTTTCCGGCAGATTATAAATAATCCTCCAGAAACAGAAATATGCTTCGTCCTCCACAGGTGCAGCTATGCTGCGTTTCTCTTTCTTTTCTGTCTTATATATGCAAACCTCTATAAATTACAGGCTGCTCTCATTGTAAACCACCCGGCTCATTTCCCGTGGTACAACCCTTGTCACCACAACGATTCATCACACCAGCTCTTTGCGAATTCTCTCTGCCATGTACCCTTCTTCATTCGGAAGATAATCATAGAAATCCAGGATCTTCACCTGATGATCGTTACAGTAAGACCAGACCTCCCGGTTGGCAGCATGGTTATACTGCACATAATCATCCCACAAACGAATGAGCAGAACCCGTCTTCCATCCTGATAAATGCCATAGGAAATATCATCCGGCTCACAATAACAGTGGGAACGGCCATGCACATAGATATCCTCACCGAACTCCTGTTCCAACTCACGAAGGGTAACCCGGCGCCGGATCTCATAATCACCGGCTTCCTTAACCACCTTAGTAAGCTTGTCATCAAAAGAACGGTAATCCTGTTCCTGCGTTCTTCCTCCCCAGGTGTCATTGCCACCCGCATTTGTCATGGAAGATACCGCCGAAGTTACACTCCGTACCGCATCTCCAATCTCATTATCCCCATGTACTACTTCCGATAACTTATCGGATACCACATCGCCTAACGCCTGTGCTCCCTTATTCAACAATTTATCCAAAAATCCCATACATTACCTCCTCCATATAACTTTTGTCAATACAAAATCTTATCTCTCATATCACATCTTAGCCACACAACAAATTGCTTATGCCAACTGTGTCAGTCTCTCTTCGACAGTTGCAAGCATTCCGGTATACTTCTCTAACTTTGCCTTCTCTTCCTCGATCTTCGCTGCCGGTGCCTTACCTACAAAGTTCGGATTGTTAAGCATTCCATTACAACGTTTGATCTCGCCTTCCAGACGCTTCTGCTCTTTCTTCAGACGCTCGATCTCCTTATCAATATCAACCAGCTCTGCAAACGGCATATAGACAACAGCATCATGGATAACGGTAGACACCGCATCATCCGCAATACCGGTCTTATCTGTCTGAACAATCACCTCAGAAGCAAAACCTAAGGTTGCGAAGAATACTTTGGCATCCTCGAAGATATTACGAATCTCTTCCTTTTCGGAAACAACATATACGGTTGCTTTCTTGCTGTTTGGTACATTCATCTCTGCACGCAGATTACGGATTCCTCTTACCGCATCCTTGATCGTGTCAACTGCCTTCTCATCTGCTTCAAAGTTCCATTCCTCCTTGAACTCCGGCCAGCTTGAGATCATAATAGATTCCTCCTCATCCTGAAGTGTGGTGAAGATCTCTTCTGTTACGAATGGCATATATGGATGCAATAATTTCAGTGCATTGATCAAAACGGTCTTAAGCGTCCAAAGAGCAGCTGCCTTTGTCTCGTCCTCATCATTGTAAAGTCTTGGCTTCACCATCTCGATGTACCAGTCACAGAACTCTTCCCAAATGAAATCATATACCTTAGAGGCTGCAATACCAAGCTCAAACTTATCCAAATTCTCTGTCATGTCTTTTGCCAACATATTAACCTTAGATAAAATCCAACGATCTGCCAATGTCAGCGTGTTGAGATCGACATCCTTTACATCTGCCTTCTCAATATTCATCATAATGAAACGGGATGCGTTCCATACCTTATTCGCAAAGTTACGGCTTGCCTCTACACGCTCCCAGTAGAAACGCATATCATTTCCCGGTGCATTACCGGTAATCAAAGTGAAACGAAGCGCATCCGCACCGTACTTATCAATAACCTCTAATGGATCAATACCGTTACCTAACGACTTACTCATCTTACGACCCTGATCGTCACGAACCAGACCATGGAATAATACGGTGTGGAACGGAAGCTTACCGGTCTGCTCGATCGAAGAGAATACCATACGGATTACCCAGAAGAAAATGATATCATATCCGGTTACCAATACATCCGTTGGGAAGAAATAATCCATCTCCTCTGTCTTCTTTGGCCAGCCAAGTGTTGAGAATGGCCATAATGCAGATGAGAACCAGGTATCCAATGTATCCGGGTCCTGTTTCATATTGCTGCTGCCACATTTCGGACAGGTACATACATTTTCCTTGGAAACAGTGATCTCACCACAATCCTGACAGTAATATGCCGGTATCCGGTGTCCCCACCAAAGCTGTCTGGATACACACCAGTCACGGATATTCTCTAACCAGTTGTAATAGTTCTTATTCATACGCTCCGGAATCAGCTTAAGCTCTCCGTTCTTAACAGCCTCCAAAGCCGGTTTTGCCATCTCTGACATCTTCACAAACCACTGCGGCTTGATCATTGGCTCAACGGTTGTCTTACAACGGTCATGCGTACCTACGCTATGGCTGTGCGGAACCACCTTAACCAGTAAGCCCTCTGCCTCTAAGTCAGCTACCATTGCCTTACGGGCCTCATAACGATCCATACCGGCATACTTGCCACCAAGATTATTGATCGTTGCATCGTCATTTAAGATATTGATCTCCTCTAAGTTGTGACGTTTGCCAACCTCAAAGTCGTTTGGATCATGTGCAGGAGTGATCTTTACACAACCGGTTCCAAATTCTTTATCTACATAAGGATCGGCAATGACCGGAATCTCGCGGTCTGTCAAAGGCAGCTTCAACATCTTACCAATGATATCCTGATATCTCTCATCCTCCGGATTCACAGCAACGGCTGTATCACCAAGTAATGTCTCCGGACGGGTTGTTGCGATCTCTACATATCTTCCTTCTTCTCCAACGATTGGATAATTGATGTGCCAGAAGAAACCATCCTGATCCACATGCTCTACCTCGGCATCGGAAATGGTTGTCTGACATACCGGACACCAGTTGACGATACGGGAACCTTTGTAGATCCAGCCCTTCTCATATAACTTACAGAATACTTCATTTACCGCTTCATTATTGCCTTCATCCATTGTGAAACGTTCTCTGTCCCAGTCAGCAGAAGATCCTAACTTCTTAAGCTGGTTGATAATGCGTCCACCGTACTCTGCTTTCCACTCCCAGGCTTTCTCCAAGAATCCTTCTCTTCCAAGATCCTCTTTGTCGATACCCTGCTTCTTCAATGCATCAATGATCTTCACTTCTGTTGCGATTGCCGCATGGTCTGTTCCCGGCTGCCACAACGCATTATATCCCTGCATTCTCTTATAACGGATCAGAATATCCTGCATGGTATTATCCAATGCATGTCCCATGTGCAACTGTCCTGTAATATTAGGAGGTGGCATCACAATCGTAAATGGTTTCTTGCTTCTGTCCACTTCCGCATGGAAATACTTCTTGTCTAACCAATTCTTGTAGATCCGATCCTCCATCTCGGAAGGATTATAATTCTTCTCCAATTCCTTTGACATGTTCTTGTTCTCCTTTTTTATTATATAGCGGCGTTGCAAATCTCATACCTTTTGAAACAACAATATAAATATAGTTGGTTGCAAGGAAAAGTGTGTTATATTTTTTCTTGACGCGCGATCTCTTAGAAATTCACTGCATTGTTCGGCGGGCTGTAAAGCGCATGCGGGAGAGATGTCTGAACACAGGTCTTAGCATGTTTGTCTTATTGACCGCAGGCACGCTTTCGCTACTCTCACACGCAGCGGTACTAAGAATGTGCAATTCCATTTGTATAAAACTTCGATGTTTTGAGGGCACATTCTAAGGACCGGCGTGCTCAAAGTACCTGCGTGTCAACAAAGACAAAACATTCTTGACCTGTGTGAGTTTCGCGGGAGCATGCGCAATCAAAACTGCCAGCCGCAATGCAGTAGAATTTCTTAGGGATCGAAAACAGCGCAGAAAAAATATAACACACTTTTCCTGCAACCGTACTCATATAGTGTTTCAAAAGGTATGAGATTTGCAACATAGGTTTACTGACGAAAAAAAGCCCTCACGTACGAACTGTACGTAAGGGCGAATTCGCGGTACCACCTTAATTTGTTACTTGTCTTGTCCGTTAACGGGGACGACGCGGCACAACCTACTATCAGTTCAGTCATGCGGTTCAAAAGCTACCTTCAAAGTCTTCTTCTTGAAATGATCTTCCAGCCGATGAATCATTCTCTCTTGCAAGGAACAACTCCTACTCCTCTTTCTCACAACCTTTAACTGTGTCTAGTTTAAGGGATTATGTGGAAAATGTCAACTTCTAATTATTAGATTGCCTCCAAAGCCTGGCTAAGATCTGCGATCAGATCTTCCTTATCTTCCAATCCGCAGGAAATACGGATCAATCCAGCCGGAACACCCGCTGCGATCAACTGTTCCTCGGTCATCTGACGGTGAGTTGAGGTTGCCGGATTCAGGCAACAGGTTCTTGCATCTGCCACATGTGTCTCGATTGCTGCCAGTTTCAGATGCTTCATAAATACTTCAGCTGCCGGTCTGCCTCCCTCTAACTCGAAGGATACCACGCCGCAGCCGCCATTTGGCAGATATTTCTGTGCCACTTCATAATATGGATCACTTGGCAATCCGGAATAATTCACCTTCGTTACCTTTGGATGCTTCTCTAAGAATTCAGCCACAACCTGACCATTCTCCACATGTCTCGGCATTCTGACATGCAAAGACTCCAATCCGAGATTCAATATAAATGCATTCTGCGGCGACTGCATACAGCCAAAGTCACGCATTAACTGCGCGGTACATTTTGTAATAAATGCTCCCTCCATGCCAAATCTCTCTGCATAAGTAATACCATGATAAGAGTCATCCGGTGTACAAAGTCCCGGGAACTTATCTGCATGTGCCATCCAGTCAAACTTACCAGAATCCACGATCACACCACCTAATGCTGCACCATGACCATCCATATATTTTGTAGTCGAATGTGTTACAATATCTGCTCCCCATTCGATTGGTCGGCAATTGACCGGTGTCGGGAACGTATTATCCACGATCAACGGAACGCCATGTGCATGTGCCGCCTTTGCAAACTTCTCAATATCCAATACCGTAAGTGCCGGATTGGCAATCGTCTCGCCAAATACCGCTCTGGTATTATCCTGAAATGCTGCATTTAACTCCTCTTCTGTGCAGTCAGGAGATACAAATGTTACCGTAATTCCCATCTTTGCCATTGTAACGGAGATCAGATTAAAGGTTCCTCCATAAATAGAAGAAGATGCAACAATATGGCTTCCACATTCACAAATATTAAACAGTGCCATAAAGTTTGCTGCCTGTCCGGAAGAAGTAAGCATCGCTGCACTACCACCTTCTAACGCTGCAATCTTCGCTGCAACCATATCATTGGTTGGATTCTGTAAACGCGAATAAAAATATCCTTCTGCCTCTAAGTCGAATAATTTACCCATATCCTCACTTGTGTCATACTTAAATGTTGTGGACTGAATAATTGGAATCTGTCTTGGTTCTCCATTGCCTGGTGTGTAACCCGCCTGCACGCATTTTGTGCTCATCTTGTAATCTGCCATCATTTAATACCTCTCTTATATGTATTGAATTATAGGTTGCTCTGACTTCGGTATTCCCTACCATTATCAAAAACTGTCCTCTCATTCCAAAATGGGATATACAGCCCCTACTAACATCATTTTCTTACATTATCCTATAAAATCTATATGCTGTAGTCTAGTTCACCTATGGGAATATAGTAGCACATTCCAACCCAAAAGAAAACCTTATCTAATGAGATTTCCTTCTGTTCCGATTCTACTACAATACCCCAGCGCAAATCAACCAAACAACTTGACTTTTCCTTCTATATTGAGTACAATTTACTTTAATTGATAAAAGCGTTAAAGCTTTAAATTTCTAATGTGATTTATACACATTGGACAAAATGATATTATATTACATAAGGAGAAGGAAAATGCCTATTACAGAGTTACTAGAGCGTAATGCACGGGAATATGCCAATGACATCTGTCTCGTTGAGATCAACCCAGAAGTCAAAGAAGTCCGTCGCGTTACCTGGAAAGAATATGAATTGATGGAACCAAATCCTACGACACATTACCGTCGCGAGATTACATGGCATGTCATGAACGAGAAAGCAAATCGTTTTGCTAACCTCTTACTCAGCCGTGGAATCAAAAAGGGTGACAAAGTAGGTATCTTACTGATGAACTGTTTAGAGTGGCTGCCAATTTACTTTGGTATCTTAAAAACCGGTGCTTTGGCAGTACCATTGAACTTCCGCTACGCTCCGGACGAGATTGAGTATTGTGTAAAATTAGCAGACGTTGACATCCTTGTATTCGGACCGGAATTTATCGGCCGTGTAGAAGAGATTGCCGATAATATCAGTAAGAATCGTCTGTTATTCTACGTCGGAGATAACTGTCCTACATTTGCAGAGGATTATACTTCCATGACTGCAAACTGTTCTTCCTTATCACCGGAGATTCCGTTGACTGATGAAGACGATGCTGCTATCTATTTTTCATCCGGAACAACCGGATTCCCGAAAGCCATCCTGCATAACCATGAGAGCTTAATGCATTCCGCACGGGTAGAGCAGAACCATCACGGACAGACCAAAGACGATGTGTTCTTATGTATCCCGCCTCTCTATCATACCGGAGCGAAGATGCATTGGTTTGGAAGTCTGCTTTCCGGAAGTAAAGCTGTCCTGTTAAAGGGTACCAAGCCGGAATACATCTTAGATGCTGTATCCAAAGAACAATGTACGATCGTATGGCTGTTGGTTCCATGGGCACAGGATATCTTAGAAGCGTTAGACAGCGGACGTGTAAAGTTAGAAGATTACAAGTTAGACCAGTGGCGACTGATGCATATCGGGGCACAGCCTGTTCCACCAAGTCTGATCAAGAAATGGAAGGAATACTTCCCAAATCATCAATATGATACCAATTACGGTTTAAGTGAATCCATCGGACCCGGTTGTGTACATTTAGGTGTCGATAACATTGATAAGGTTGGTGCAATCGGCAAAGCCGGATACGGCTGGGAAGTAAAGATCGTTGATCCAGCCGGCAATACCGTAAAACAGGGAGAAGTTGGCGAACTCTGCGTCAAAGGTCCCGGTGTTATGACCTGTTATTACCATGACAAAAAAGCAACTGCCGAAGTATTAAAGGATGGCTGGTTATTTACCGGAGATATGGCACAGGAAGACGAAGATGGTTTTATCTTCTTAGTAGACCGTAAAAAAGACGTTATCATCAGTGGTGGTGAGAACCTGTATCCGGTACAGATTGAGGACTTTATCCGTACCCACGCAGGCGTTCATGACGTTGCAGTCATCGGTCTTCCGGATAAACGTTTAGGCGAGATTGCCTGTGCAATTATTGAACCAAAGGAGAATATCATTTTAACCGAAGATGAAATTAATGAATTATGTCAGAAGCTGCCTCGTTACAAGAGACCGCGCAAGATCATATTCGCAGATATTCCAAGAAATCCAACCGGCAAGATTGAGAAGCCAAAACTGCGTGAAATGTATGCCGGCGGAAGTGTAGTTGATGCGCAGAATCACGGTTGATCCACTTATAATATAACATATCTATGAATACACAGGAAAAGGGATTGCAATTATGCAATCCCTTTTTCTGTCCCTGTTATACCAAAGAACCTGCCAATGGCAGGTTCTATTGGTAATTCTTTTATTCTTCTGTACTCTCTGTTACTTCAGAAACTTCTTCTGTTGCTTCTACATTTTCTGTATCTGCAGCTTCTGTTGTCTCCTCGTCTATCTCAGAGAATTCCAAATCCTCATCATCAAAGTTGATTGTCTGAAGTTCTGTATCTAACTTAACATTACGGTAACGCTTCATACCGGTTCCTGCCGGAATCAGCTTACCGATCAATACATTCTCTTTCAAACCAATCAGTGGATCAACCTTGCCCTTGATTGCTGCTTCTGTCAGAACCTTCGTTGTCTCCTGGAAGGACGCAGCTGACAAAAATGAATTCGTTGCAAGAGAGGCTTTTGTAATACCAAGCATTACCTGAGTTCCCTTTGCAGGTTCTTTGCCTTCTGCCTCTAATTCCTCATTCTTCTCATTGTAATCCAATACGTCAACCAAAGTTCCAGGAAGATATTCTGTATCTCCGCTATGCTCGATCTTCACTTTCTTCAGCATCTGACGAACAATAACCTCAACGTGCTTATCATTGATATCAACACCCTGATTACGGTATACTTTCTGAACCTCACGGATCATGTAATCCTGTACTGCACGAACACCCTTAATCTTAAGGATATCATGTGGATTAACAGAACCGACTGTCAATTCATCACCGGCTTCTACTACATCACCATCAAATACTTTGATTCTCGCATCATATGGAATAAAGTAAGCTTTTGACTCGCCAGTCTCCTGATTGGTGATAACAACTTCTTTGTTCTCAATCTCTTTCTTTTTATCTTCCTTCTCGCGAACCTGAACAACACCACCAAATTCAGCAATAATTGCAAGTCCCTTTGGTTTACGAGCCTCAAAAAGCTCCTCAACTCTAGGAAGACCCTGTGTGATATCATCACCAGCCACACCACCGGTATGGAACGTTCTCATCGTAAGCTGTGTACCAGGCTCACCAATTGACTGTGCAGCAATAATACCAACAGCCTCACCTACCTGTACCGGTGTACCGGTTGCCATGTTGGCACCGTAACATTTTGCACAGATACCAATGTGTGATTTACAGTTCAGGATTGTACGAATCTTAAGCTTGGTGATCTCTTTGCCTTCTGCATCTACACCACGATTAATGATAGCCTCTGCACGTTTCAAAGTGATCATATGGTTTGCCTTAACGATCAAATTGCCATCTTTGTCATATACAGACTCTGCTGCATAACGACCGGTAATACGATCCTTAAAGCTCTCTATCATTTCACGGCCTTCCATAAATGCTTCTACATAAGCACCCGGAATCTCATTCGTACCTTCACAACAATCAATCTCACGAATGATCAGATCCTGTGATACATCAACCAGACGACGTGTCAGGTAACCGGAATCGGCTGTACGAAGAGCCGTATCTGAAAGTCCCTTACGAGCACCATGCGCTGAAATGAAGTACTCCAATACGTCAAGTCCCTCACGGAAGTTTGACTTAATCGGCAACTCGATCGTACGACCGGTTGTATCTGCCATCAATCCACGCATACCGGCTAACTGCTTGATCTGCGCCTCAGAACCACGGGCTCCGGAATCCGCCATCATCTTGATGTTATTGTATTTATCCAAACCATCTAACAGTGCCTTGGTCAGCTTCTTATCCGCAGCCTCCCATGTACGAACAACTGCATTGTAACGCTCTTCTTCTGTAACAAATCCCATCTTGAATTTGTCATTGATCAAGCCTACCGTATTCTGTGCATCATCCAGAATCTCTTTCTTTGCAGCAGGCACGGTCATCTCTGAAATAGAAACGGTAAGTGCACCCTTTGTTGAGTACTTATAACCAATGCTCTTAACATCATCCAATACTTCTGCTGTCTTTGTTGCACCATGTGTATTGATACATTTGTCAAGAATCTGTTTTAACTGTTTCTTACCAACCAGATAATCAATCTCTAAGGCTAACTCATTACCCGGAATTGAACGATCTACGATTCCCAGATCCTGTGGAATGATCTCATTAAATAAGATTCTTCCTAATGTAGACTCGATAATGGTTGTTCCTTCTGTACCATCCGGCATCGTTCCATGCATTCTTACCTTGATCTTAGAATGTAATGTAATCTCCTTATTCTCATAAGCAAGAATTGCCTCATTCTTAGACTTGAAGATCTTGCCTTCACCCTTATCGCCCGGCTTATCAATTGTCAGATAGTAAATACCAAGTACCATATCCTGAGAAGGAACAGCAACCGGTGCACCATCAGAAGGTTTCAATAAGTTATTTGGCGACAACAGTAAGAATCTACACTCTGCCTGTGCCTCAACGGAAAGTGGAAGATGGACAGCCATCTGGTCACCATCAAAGTCGGCGTTAAATGCTGTACATACCAATGGATGAAGCTTAATCGCCTTACCTTCTACAAGAATCGGCTCAAATGCCTGGATACCTAATCTATGAAGTGTCGGGGCACGGTTCAACATAACCGGATGTTCTTTGATAACATCCTCTAATACGTCCCAGACCTCTGTCTCTAACTTCTCTACCATCTTCTTAGCAGACTTCACATTATGTGCTAATCCTCTGGATACTAACTCTTTCATAACAAATGGCTTGAACAACTCAATTGCCATCTCTTTCGGAAGACCACACTGATAAATCTTAAGTTCCGGTCCAACAACGATAACGGAACGTCCGGAGTAGTCAACACGCTTACCTAACAGGTTCTGACGGAAACGTCCCTGTTTACCTTTTAACATATCAGACAAAGACTTCAATGCTCTGTTACCAGGTCCTGTTACCGGACGACCACGACGGCCATTATCAATCAGTGCATCGACTGCTTCCTGTAACATACGCTTCTCGTTACGGACAATGATATCCGGTGCGCCCAACTCTAACAAACGGTTCAAACGATTGTTACGGTTGATAATTCTTCTATACAGATCATTTAAGTCAGATGTTGCAAAACGTCCACCATCCAGCTGAACCATCGGACGGATATCCGGTGGGATAACCGGTACCGCATCCAGAATCATCCACTCTGGTTTGTTATCAGAACCTCTAAATGCTTCCACAACCTCTAATCTCTTAATGATCTTAGCACGTTTCTGTCCGGTTGCATCCTTAAGTCCTGCTCTAAGATCAACTGCTTCCTGCTCTAAGTCAATTGACTGTAACAGCTCTTTGACTGCCTCTGCACCCATACCTACACGAAATGTACCATATCCATACTCTTCCTCGGCATCGCGGAATTCTTTTTCAGTCAGAACCTGCTTATAAGCGAGGTTTGTCTCTCCCGGATCTAACACAATGTAAGATGCAAAGTATAACACCTTCTCTAACACTCTTGGTGAGATATCAAGGATCAATCCCATTCTACTTGGGATACCCTTGAAATACCAGATATGAGATACCGGAGCTGCAAGTTCGATATGTCCCATTCTCTCACGTCTTACATTTGCCTTTGTAACCTCAACACCACAACGGTCACAAATAACACCTTTGTAACGAATCTTCTTGTACTTACCACAATGACATTCCCAGTCTTTGCTTGGTCCAAAGATTCTTTCACAGAACAAACCATCCTTTTCAGGTTTCAATGTTCTATAGTTAATTGTCTCAGGCTTTTTTACTTCGCCTCTTGACCATTCTCTAATCTTTTCTGGAGAAGCAAGGCCAATCTTAATCGCATCAAAATTCATCTGTTGTTCTGTTTCCTGATTATTAATCGCTGACATCTATTATTGCTCTCCTTCCATTACTCATCGTAATCATCATTATAATCATCATCATAGCTATCGTCATCGCCTTCTAATTCGAAGTTCTCATCATTTTCATCGACGCCGCTATAACCATGCTCTTTCATCTCGGATTCTTCCTGGTTGTAATCCATATCGCCGAACTTGCGGATATCATCATTGCCATAATCCACATTCTCGCCAATCTCAACCTCGGTGTTATCCTCGCGTAATACTCTGACATCCAATGCAAGTGACTGGAACTCTTTGAGCAATACCTTAAATGATTCCGGAATTCCCGGTTCAGGAATGTTATCACCCTTGATAATTGCCTCATAAGTCTTCACACGTCCTACTACATCATCGGACTTCACAGTTAAGATCTCCTGTAAGGTATAAGATGCACCATATGCCTCTAATGCCCAAACCTCCATCTCACCGAAACGCTGACCACCAAACTGTGCTTTACCACCAAGTGGCTGCTGGGTTACTAATGAGTAAGGACCGGTTGAACGGGCATGAATCTTATCATCAACCAAATGATGCAGTTTCAGGTAATGCATGTATCCAATCGTAACAGGTGAATCAAATTCCTCACCGGTTCTACCATCACGAAGTGTTACCTTACCGGTACGGTTGATCGGAACACCCTTCCACTCTTCTCTATGATCACGATGCTCATACAGATAATCCATTACTTCATCGGATACCTGTGGACGCCATTTCTTATCAAATACTTCCCACTCTTCATTGACATAATCATTTGCCATCTCAAGAGTTTCCATAATGTCTTCCTCGTTTGCACCATCGAAGACCGGTGTAGAGATCTTAAAGCCTAATGCCTTAGCTGCTAAACCTAAGTGGATCTCCAATACCTGTCCGATATTCATACGGGAAGGCACACCCAACGGATTCAATACGATATCAAGTGGACGACCATTTGGCAGGAATGGCATATCTTCTACCGGAAGAATACGGGAAATTACACCCTTGTTACCATGACGACCAGCCATCTTATCACCAACAGATATCTTTCTCTTCTGCGCAATATATACACGGACAGACTTATTCACTCCCGGTGGAAGCTCATCGCCTGCTTCTCTTGTAAAGATCTTTGTATCCATAACGATACCAAATGCACCATGCGGTACACGCAATGAAGTATCTCTTACTTCTCTTGCCTTCTCACCGAAGATTGCACGAAGCAAACGCTCCTCTGCTGTCAGTTCCGTCTCTCCCTTTGGAGTAACCTTACCAACTAAAATATCACCGGCACGAACCTCAGCACCAATACGAATAATACCATTCTCATCCAGATCTTTTAATACATCCGGACCAAGTCCTGCAAGATCTCTTGTGATCTCCTCAGATCCTAACTTCGTATCTCTTGCCTCACACTCGTACTCTTCAATATGAACGGAAGTATATACATCTTCCTGTACTAATCTTTCACTTAACAATACCGCATCCTCGTAGTTATAACCTTCCCAAGTCATAAATCCGATCAACGGATTCTTACCAAGTGCAATCTCACCACCGGATGTAGAAGCACCATCTGCAATTACATCTCCGGCTTTTACTCTTTCACCCTTTACAACGATCGGTCTCTGGTTCATACAGTTACCCTGATTGCTGCGGGCAAACTTAATAACATGATAGGTGTCTTTTGTACCATCATCGCATTTGATAACGATCTCTTTGCTGGTAGATTTCTCAACCACACCGTCATGCTTGGCAACAATACAAACACCTGAGTCAACTGCTGCCTTTGCCTCCATACCTGTACCAACAATCGGAGACTCTGTCGTAAGAAGCGGTACTGCCTGACGCTGCATGTTAGATCCCATCAGCGCACGGTTCGCATCATCGTTCTGCAAGAACGGAATCATGGATGTCGCTACTGAGAACACCATCTTAGGAGATACGTCCATCAAGTCTGCACGGTTCTTATCGAACTCGGCAGTCTCTTCTCTAAAACGACCGGATACACGAGGATTCTTAAATGTTCCATCCTCATTCAAAGGCTCATTCGCCTGTACCACAACATAATTATCTTCTTCGTCTGCTGTAAGATACACAACCTCATCTGTTACAACCGGATTATCAATATCCGTCTTGTCCAATTTACGATAAGGGGCTTCTACAAATCCATATTCATTAATTCTTGCATATGTTGCAAGAGAGTTGATCAAACCAATGTTTGGACCTTCAGGAGTCTCAATCGGACACATTCTACCATAATGTGTATAATGTACGTCTCGCACCTCGAATCCGGCTCTATCACGGGAAAGACCACCAGGTCCTAATGCGGATAAACGTCTCTTATGTGTCAGCTCAGACAACGGGTTGTTCTGATCCATAAACTGTGACAACTGTGAACTTCCGAAGAACTCCTTCACTGCTGCCGTTACCGGTTTGATGTTGATCAAAGACTGTGGTGAAATTGTCTCAATATCCTGCGTTGACATTCTCTCACGAACCACTCTCTCCAAACGGGAAAGTCCGATACGATACTGGTTCTGTAATAACTCGCCAACCGCTCTGATACGACGATTGCCCAAATGGTCGATATCATCATCTGTTCCAATTCCATACTCAAGATGGATATTATAATTGATAGATGCCAAAATATCCTCTTTGGTAATATGCTTTGGAATCAGGTCGTGAATATCTCTCTTAATGGCACGCTTTAATTCTTCCTCGTCGGTGTACTCTTCCAACAACTGTGCCAATACCGGATAAAATACAGCTTCTGTTACACCAAGTTCTTCTGCATCAAAATCAACATATTCCTTAATGTCAACCATCATATTAGAAAGAACCTTTACGTTACGGCTCTCTGTCTGGATCATAACATATGGTACTGCTGCATTCTGAATAGCCAGAGCACTCTCTCTTGTAAGTGTATCTCCAGCCTTTGCCAAAATCTCTCCGGTTACCGGACTAACAACATCTTCTGCTAATGTCTGTCCTGCAATTCTATTCTTAAATGAAAGCTTCTTATTAAACTTATAACGTCCAACCTTTGCAAGATCATAACGTCTTGGATCAAAGAACATCGCATTGATCAGGCTCTCTGCGCTCTCTACAGCAAGAGGCTCACCCGGACGAATCTTCTTATATAATTCCAGAAGACCTTCCTCGTAACTCGTAGCTGTATCTTTCTCCATACTCTTTAAGATCTTGATCTCGTCACCGAATAATTCACGAATCTCCTCATTCGTTCCAATACCTAAAGAACGAATCAATACCGTGATCGGTACCTTTCTTGTTCTATCTACACGTACATAGAAAACGTCATTCTGATCCGTTTCGTACTCTAACCACGCACCACGGTTAGGAATAACGGTACAAGAGTATAACTCCTTACCAGTCTTATCATGTCCGATTGCATAATAGATACCAGGAGAACGAACCAACTGACTGACAATAACACGTTCTGCACCATTAATTACAAATGTACCGGTCTCGGTCATTAATGGCAAATCACCCATAAAAATGTCATGCTGATTGATCTCATCTGTTTCCTTATTATGAAGACGTACATTCACTTTTAAAGGAGCTGCATAAGTTGCATCTCTTTCCTTGCATTCCTCAATTGAGTACTTGATATCATCCTCACACAACTGGAAATCAACAAATTCCAAACTAAGCTGACCACTGTAATCTGTGATTGGAGAAATATCTTCGAACACCTCTTTAAGTCCCGCATCTAAGAACCACTGATATGAGTTTTTCTGTACTTCGATCAAATTCGGCATCTCAAGTACTTCTTTCTGTCTGGAATAACTCATACGGATTCCTTTTCCCGCTTTCACAGGACTAATTCTGCTCTTTTCCATTGACGTTTTCACCCCTTGACTTTATTGTTTGTGACCATTGCGGATACCTACCCACAATAATGACATTTTATTATTCTACCACTCCCAATTTCCAGTGTCAACCAATTATTTTGAAAATTTTTAAATTAATAGGTCAAAACATATATGTTGTGGAATATTCGGTATTTTTCTCCCATATCTAGATTTCGTTTTGCCGCAAAGATATCAACTCCATATTTCGTTTTATCATTTTGATCCTCTAAAAAGAGCTAAGACACACCGTTTTGATATGCCCCAGCCCTCTATAACGCACTCATAATATTCGAATTTTCTTTATATTCCGCTTATTAATTCATGAAATAATTCTATGTATTTTTCTTCCACTTCTAAAAACGGAACATACTCCTCCGAAAATATACTTTTCATCACCGGCATATCCCGATCCGGTTTTTCTCCCAACAGCTCCGTCAGATCAAAGTACAACATATCATCATCAATCTCCCGTACCAGCCGGCGTTCTTCCTGCGTCAGACCGCTTCCAAGATATTTTTCATACAGAATAGTGAGAAAATGATCCTCCAGTTTCTGATAAGATGGCAATGTCTTCTTAAATGGTCTCGGAACATCCGAAAGATACGCCTCCCCCGCATCATGTAGCAGACACGCCAGACATACACGTCTGCTATAGCCCCTCGCCATCGCCTCCAAAGCACAATTTACACAATGTTGTCCCACAGAAAAGAAATGCTTAACGTGACCATTTCCCCTGCAAAGCAAAGAAAGCGCATGCGCAATATCTGTAATATGAATATCTGCCGCCTCGGGTTCCATCGGCATAAAATGCGTACCTCCGTACGTCGTTATATAATCCGCCATCGTTTTTGCTCCTCCATTCTAATTTTCAACATACAATTACAAAGCCCCGAAAGCCACACCTGATAGTACCAGGAAAAATAATAGTTACATTATACATGCCGCTATCTTATAAGTCTATTTTTTTCTTTATCTTCCTATGAAAAATGTCGATATATAATATAGAAGGAAGTGTCTACATTCTAACGTAATTTCAAGGAGGAGATTACCATGAATGACAATACATTTACCCCAATCAAAGCAGTCTTTGCAATCTATGCTATGCCACGTTACACCAGGCAAAGGGAAGGTGATAAGCAGCAGCGCAACAAGCCGTCAAAAGAATTTGACACGATATTTGAAGATGCTATGAAACCAGACGACACAACAATGGAACCTGTTACAACCGGGTGCTATGGTAAGGATGCCAAACATGTCGTTGGAAATGCAAGCCACTTCCAGATAAACCTATAAATGCACCTCATCTGTCAAAAGTGCTAACGCACTTTTTGTACACACAACAAAAAAGTGCCACCTTGAATGCAAGCATTCCGGTGACACTTTTTGCTTTCCTGCACCTCGCCTGCTGGCTCGGTGTCGCAGAGTTCGCTTTCCTGCACCTCGCCTGCTGGCTCGGTGTCGCGACGTTCGCCAAATAAAAGTGCTAACGCACTTTTTGTACACATAACAAAAAAGTGCCACCCTGAATGCAAGCATTCCGGTGACACTTTTTATTATGTGTACAAAAGCACTTCGTGCTTTTGCTTGGCTCACTGTTTCGCGCAGATTACTTTAATGTAACCTTAGCTCCTTCAGCCTCTAACTTAGTCTTGATGTCCTCAGCCTCAGCCTTAGCAGCTGCTTCCTTAACTACCTTAGGAGCGCCGTCTACAACTTCCTTAGCTTCCTTAAGACCTAAACCAGTTACCTCACGAACAACCTTGATAACCTTAACTTTGTTTGGTCCAACTTCTGTTAACTCAACATCGAACTCGTCCTTCTCTGCTGCTGCTTCACCAGCTGCTCCGCCTGCTGCTACAACTGCAACACCTGCTGCTGCAGATACGCCGAACTCTTCCTCACAAGCCTTAACTAAATCATTTAACTCTAATACGCTTAACTTCTTGATCTCTTCGATAAATTCCTGAGTAGTCATTATTAATTCCTCCATTATAAAATAATTATTATCGTGTAGCTATACTACATTTGCGACACTTCGTGTCAGTCTCTTATGCTGTCTTCAACAGCCTGCTGTCTGAAACATAAATCTTATGCTTCTGCTGCACCATCCTGCTGCTCTGCAATCTGCTTGATAACTCTTGCAAAGTTTGCGATTGGTGACTGAATACTTCCAAGTAACTTGGAAAGTAACTCTTCTCTTGAAGGGATGCTGGAAATTGCCTTAATTCCTGCCTGGTCATAGTAAGTTCCCTCAATTACACCACACTTAATCTCTAATGCTTCAGCGTCCTTTGCGAACTTAGCAAGAATTCTTGCCGGTGCTGTTGCATCATCCTTAGAGATAGCGATTGCATTTGGTCCTTCCAGATCATCTTTCAAAGACTCAAACTCTGTTCCTTCAATAGCAAACTTAACCATTGTGTTCTTATATACTTTGTAAGCGACACCTGCTTCTCTTAACTCCTTACGAAGTCTGGTATCCTGCTCTACAGTAAGACCACGATAGTCAACGATTACTGCTGACTTTGCGTCCTGAATCTGAGCTTTGATCTCCTCAACGATTGGTTGCTTTAATTCAATCTTTGCCATCGTATTGCGCCTCCTTATAAAACTAATGACTGCGCGACATCGAACCTCTAACCGCTTTTCTAAATATAAGAAAAGCTCTATATCCAAAGACATAGAGCGAAACGTCAAACATACGATTCTTCCTCGGTAGGCGCTGTGCTTACACCAAATGGTACCTACTGTCTTCGGCAGTTCATCGTTTGATACTTTACCACACGTATCCGTGTGTGTCAAGTCTATTTTTTGCTATTTTTCATATAAATGAATATAACGCTTGATTTTATTATGTTTTTTTAGTATATATTTGTTTTTTCTATTCTAGACATCTCCTATATTGTATGCTATATTTAAAATATCTATATACAGATTACGGAAGTGCTATTTTCAATGGATGGAACAGATAGTGCACTTTTCTTATAAACATATTGGAATGTCCAGGGAAGGAGGTAGATGGTATGTTAAATTTGAGCAACGTTTATCACTATTATAGTGGTCAGATTGCTATTCCGAAGCAGAATCTTCGTTCTAATTCTCAGAAAAAAGACGATCTCAAAGCTTTATATCACAACATTGTAAAACAGAATCAGCAGTCACCATTCTATAAGTTTACCTTCTCTAACACTGTGCAGGCTTATACAATCGGCATCAAGGAAGCCGCTATGTCCTTAGAAAGTGACAGTGAATCATTAGGCGGAGCCGATGAACGTTTCAATGAAATGAAAGCTGTCTCCTCCAATGAGGGTGTTCTTTATGCTAATTTACGCGATATTGCCAACGAAGATCTTCCCGACAAGCTTGCCATCACAGTAGACCGGCTTGCAACCAATCAGACAAATGTCGGATCATATCTTCCTAGCGGTGAAAATGCATTCACACCCGGGAATTATACACTTGGCATCGCTGTTGGCAGCAACCAGTATACATTCAACCTAAAGATCACCGCAGACGAAACCAACCAGCAGATTCAGCGTAATCTGGCAGATGCCATCAACAGTAATGACATCGGCATCCGCGCCTCCATTCGCAATAACCGAATGGACGGCACCAGCGCACTGGTATTACGCTCCGAATCCATTGGCAGCCCGCGGACAGATGATCTTTACTTTCATTTTGACGAGACCTACATTGAAAATGATATCACAACTGCCTTAGGATTGGATCATGTGGACACAGAGCCATCCGATGCCCATTTCTATATCAATGGTGCCGAGCATACCTCCGCAAGCAACCGGATCTCCCTGAATCATGCATTGGATATTGATCTTTTGTCCACATCTGACAAGGACGTTACCGTCTATCTTGCACCGGATGAGAATAAGATTTCCGACAAACTGGATAATTTTCTTGCATCCTATAACGATCTGGTAGATATCGCACGGGATGGATTTCACCAAAAAGGTGCCAGCCGCCTCTACCACGATATTACCGGAATTGCCAATCGCCACAGCACTGCTCTTGCAGAAGCCGGACTTACACTCGATGAGAACGGATATCTCAACCGCTCCGAGGACACGAACAGTTTACAGGTCAAACGGCTATTCGATGAGGATATCTCCGGATTCCGCTCCGATATTCACAAGGTAACACAAAAAATGATCCTGAATCCACTCGATTACATCGACAAGGTTGTTGTCACTTATCCAAATACAAATATTAATTATCCAAATCCGTATATTCCATCGAAGTATTCCGGACTTCTCTTCAACGATTATGCATAACATTCCCCTGCACAGTGTGAACATCCTAAGATAAATGCGAGGACACATGCGGAACACCTATTAGACAGCCGCAAATAAGCGCGATGGAAACAGTGCGAAATTTGTTATCATGAATAACAGTTGTAGGGGTGCAACATGTATCATAAGCAGGCATGTGGAGTACGCCAGCACTTGGCGAGTAATAGAAATTTAGACGAACAAAAACAACCCTCATCATTCAAGGTAATATATTACCAATATAGTCAAATGATCAGGGTTGTTTTATTGTGAGTCTTATTATATATTACAAGCCTTAGTGTCTGCTGCGTACGAGCCATAATGCGAATGTGCCTGCGGTGATACTGTTGTAGCTTACAACTGTTGCCACAACTTAATTATTTCGCACGTCCGTCATCTACACTATACAAGGGAATATTATCTCTGGAAGAGCTGTAAAAGTCCCTCCGGTCGTGCATTCGACTTGATCAGCATCTGTAACGCACTCTGGCTCAATACATTCTGCTGTGTATATTCCGTTATTTCTTCTGCCATATCCGTATCTCTTATTCTGGATACAGCACTTGTCAGGTTCTCATCTGCCGTTTCCAGGTTATTCACTGTATGATCCAAACGATTCTGATATGCACCTAATGCAGACCGGATACCGGAAATCTTTGCAACCGCATCATCTACCCGTTCGATTGCCTCAGACGCATATGCATTGGTATATACATTAATATGATTGATCTCCAACGATTCAGCAGTCGTCTTACTAATGTTAACATTCAGCGTCTGCCCTTCGTTGTTTCCAATCTGAATTACCATCGGTCCTGCAGACAATACCGTAACAGTAGCATCTCCGATTCCGCCTGTCGGACTGTCAAGCTGTGCATCATATACCATCTTAAATCCGTTTTTATCTGTTACCGTAATACGATTCCCATCTGTGTCAATGGTTGCGGTATCCGCAAATCCAATACGTTTTCCATTATCCGTCATAAACTCAGCCTTGGCATCTGTTCCATATACAGTCGGCTGATCGGTTCCTAATAACGCTCTTAAATCATCCGATGTAGCCTTTACAGTGATCGACTGACTTTTACCACTCTGCTGGCTCACAAGTTCCCCTGTGGTAATATTATAGTCTATTCCAATCTTCGCTGCTGCGTTACGGATCTTCTCGTTTACATCATCGCTGGTATCCCCTTCTTCAACGCGGACTTCTAATCCATTGATCGTTACCGTTCCTGCCTGTTCTTTCGTAATCACAGTTCCGCCGGCAAGCACTGTCAGATTGGTCTTGGCCTGTGTTCCTGTCGCTTTCACAGTTATACCATACTCACCCGGTTCAATATCTCCACCAATCTCTACAATACTAAGTCCGTCTGTATCTACATAACCCTTCTTGTTCAGTTCTCCATTTAACAATTTTCTTCCGTTAAATTCCGTTGATTCTGAAATACGGTCTAACTCTTCCTGCAACTGCCGGATCTCGTCCTGCATGGCATCCCTATCCACTTCCTCGTAGACTTCATTCGCTCCGCGAACCGCAAGTTCACGGATACGTGCCAAAATGGAATGTACTTCATCCAATGCGCCCTCTGCAGTCTGTATCAAAGAAATTCCGTCATTTGAGTTATCTACCGCTTTGGACAATCCACGGATCTGCGCTTCCATTCTCTGTGAAATTGCTTTTGCCGCCGGATCATCCGATGACTTATTCACCTTATATCCGGACGAAAGTCTCTGCATTGATTTCGTCAGATTATTATTGATCGCATTCAGGTTATTATTCGCTGTATACGCCAGTGCGTTATGATTCAATCGCATATAAATCACCTCATTCTCTGTCATTCAGCGGTTCAAACATCCATTTTCGCACCGACTGTACAATTTATGATGATATCCTTATCCTCTACATTACTTATCGGCTGCAACCCCCGTGAACTTAACAGCCGTCATCAACTGCTTTGCAACTTTATACAGGCGGCCGGTTGTAACCTCTCCATTCTCTGCCAGACCATACTGTGCCGGTTTACTTCCGTCAAACCGAAGATCGCGAACCTCCATTCCAATCTTGGCAAACACGGAACGAAATGTAAGTTCATTCGACTCTAATATGTGTTGACCTTCCTCTTTTTCTAATGTAACATACCCTTCTATCTGATCATTTTCAACATGAATAAATGATTCCAGCTTCCCATATCGGGGCGTATCCATTGTTGCCGTGATCTCACCTGCATGTTCACCGTCCTGCAAAAGTGATATTTTCATAATGCTCACTTTGCCATCTACTACTAACGGCACCTGGAATACATCCTGCTCCACCGCTCTCATCGCAATCGGCATTCCGGCATTTAATAATTTCAGCGACTGAATATCCATTGCCGTGATCGTACCGTTTTGTTCCTTCGCATGGATCTCCTCCGATAAACCTGCACGGATATTCTCCAATCCATAAAGAACATCCTGTTTTCCTTCCATATGTTCAAGAATGGCAGCCTCTGTCTTTGTCACCTTGTCTTCCGATTCCTTTGACAAGCCCTGCTTCATATCCCGGATCATTCCATAAATACCGTCTTTTCCATACATCACCTGATGCGCCGCCAATATATTCGTAACGGTAGATGGCATTTCATTTGCCTGCAGCATCATAGAAACTTCTTCCTCACAATCCAATGCCTGCTGCAAGGTTCTTGCAAGTTCTTCCGAAACCTGCGCGTCAGCCTCCGCTGTATCCCCGGTTCTGACCAATGCATTCAGTTCCTCAAAACTCATATTCCGGTAATCCACCTGCTCCAGATTCTTCAGAACCTGCGGTTTTATATGCCGCAAAATGCTACCCGACAGCGATTGATTATACGCGGTTTCCACCTGCTCTAAGATGCCCTTTGTATCCATATTCATATTTTCGCGTTCACCAAAGGAATCGTCTACTGCGACATTCAATCCTTGTACTTTTCGACTCTTGTCAGCCGCAAATAAATTATGCAGCGTTACATCCTGTCCGTTCCGCACAACTGCACCGATGTCCTTTCCATGCGATTTTTCAATCTTATCAAGCAGCCGATAGATGCCGATAAAACTTTTCCGTTCTTCCTGTGTAATGCCATTGGTCTTATCCAACTGGTATAAGAATTCAGAAAAACGCTGCTCATCCGTAATTCCCCGGATCTCTTTCTGCTGCATGATCTCTTCATTCAATCCATCTATTGTCATATTCAGCGGATTCTTATTCTCACGGATCAGATTCAATACGATCTGTGGTGTCAGCGTCTCAAACATCTGTTGCACTTTTGCATCCGCGGATTTCACACTGACAATATTTTCTTTGGTCATTTCCATCTGATTATATGCTAATATCCGTACCGCGCGCTGGTTCGCCTCATTCCGGTCAAAATCCAGATCTTCCAAAATAGCATCCACATTTTGAAAGGCATCTGTGATCGAATCTCCCATATCTGCTCTCGGTTTTGTCATCATCGTTTCATACGCCTTACCCATCAGTGTTGCCTTCATATGGCTTGCGGTGTCATATAATCCACCCACGGTAACAGCCGGTGTACGAACCATTTCTCCCAATGCATATGCAGGGAGATTCTTCAATCCGTCCGTTTTTGATAACGTCTCCTTCAACAGATCAACGCCATCCGGAATATCATGCAGATCCTGTGAAGAAACCACCTGCTCATAATAATCTGCTTCCTGACTCTTAAGCGCATCAACCACTTTCGATAACGGCTTTGCGTCAATATTGATATCCTGCTTCACCAGACGGGTTGCTGCCTCCATTGTCATCGCCAGCCGGATCTCTTCCAATTGCCGTCTGGCAGTCACTGCTGCCGGATGATTGGAAAACATGGCATTTACCGCACCCGATCCTTCTCCGCTCAACGAAAGACTTGCGCCCTCTGCGCCCGTATTAAATGGTCGCCGGCTTGTCCGCACATTCATGTTGCGCATTGTACTATTATATAAATACGATATCGTAAGCGGCTTTCCCTGTGTTGCTGCTGTATCTACCACACTTGTTGTAATGGACTGTACCTTTTCTACCAACTGGCTTGCTCTCTCTGCTAACGTACTTCCACTGACTCTGGCATGCTCCGGGGAATTCCCAATCGCAACCTGTTCCTCGATATTTGCCTGCAACTGCGGCTCCTGCAAGCCACGCTGATTCAATGCCTGTACAGACATAAACATCCGAAGCGAATCTACCGTAACCGGAAGTTCATGCTGCAACATAAACTTTGCACCTGCCAGACTTTGTTCTGTCACCGACATCCCCGCAGCCTCCACAACAGCCGTTACCTGTGGATAAATGTCATTCCACACCTGCTGGTCAAGCGGTTTTTCTTGCGCCGGACTATCTGCATTTACACTATTCCGGGCAGTTTCTACATTGGCTATCGTAAAATCCATATCGTTCTGAATCATATAAATCATCTGTTCATCACTGATATGCACTTTTTCCTGTTGTTTTCCCTCGGATGCTGCATCGGCTCTGCCCGGCGAAACCCTTTCCTGTTCCGTATACGGAACATTGACAACATATCCCTCGCTGTTAAGACGACTGGTTCCCGGCCGGTAAGCCGGCTCTCCACCTCCATTTGCATTTGCTGCCGGATCCGTTGCGGCCGGAATCTCCTCTGTCACCGGCATAACACTATCATCCACCGGTTCATTGCCAATCAAATGATTGCGTAATTTTCCAATGGTTTCCTTTACAATATCTCCAAGCTCCTCATTAACTTCTTCCCGATGTTCTCCGGAACGAATTGTGATGACCATTCCCATCAGATCAGACAACGCTGCATTACTGACATCAATCTGCATCATGCGAAGCTTTGCAATTTCATCCGCAGTTAAATTTCGCAGGATCTCTTTCTGGTTCTCTTTTGCTTTTTCCTCATCTAATGCACCGTCTAAGTTATCCTTGATCATATCGGAAATCTGTTCCGTGTTCTGCATCACCTGCGCACTGGTTGCTGCTCCCAAATTCGCCGCCTGACCCTGCTGCTGTATACCAACTACTTTCAACGATACTTTGGAAACATCTGCCTGTTGTATTTTCAAATAAATGGTATCTCCCGGCTGTGCATTCTTTAACTCCTCGGTCGCCTTGGTCTGCAACTGAATCCCATTCAGATCCAAAACCGGATTCTCTCCGCCTTTGACCAGCCTGCACGCCAACAGATCTCCAATCTGATTATTCCCCAATATACTTTGCCCTTTATTTCCGGTTTCTGTATTCCCTGCTGCTATATTACCAGCCTGCGCATTGCCAAATGCAGTCCGGTTCTGATTGTTTCCGCTAATCTGATAATTCATGCCATCACCTCGTTCTGTCACTGTACTATAATCTCATCTTTCCTTACGAACAAATATACACCGTCTCATAATACATATTTCGGATATTTTCTTCAAATTCTGAATACTGTGCTCACGAATGGCACATGCTCCGAAATAAAAAAAGAAGTCATATGTGTCTGCCTTGTATCGTTTGAGCAGGCTGCATAAATAAAAACATGCCGGCGTACCATAAAGGCTCAACATATATGACTTTCTCTATATCTCTTTGCATGTGTTCCCCACACGTCTTCCAAAATTCCTATACTGTGCAGGGGGTTATTTTGTGATCTTCTTTGCCTGCTCCTGCTTTTTCTTCTCCTGCGCTTTCGCAGCCTTTCTTGCTTCTTTTTCCTTTTCTTCCTTTGCATATTCGTTCTGAAGCTCTCTCTGTTTCTTCCGCATCTTTGCTCCAAAACTCTTCTTCTTTGGCTCCTCGGCTGCTTTCTTCTTACCGCGCACGCTCTTGATCTCTGTAATATAGATACCACTTACCATTGCTTTTACTTCGCATTTGGTTGGAAGATCATCAAAAATACCGTCATCACAGATCAAATTCAATGTCTGTGGACCAACCTTTGCTTTTACAATCGGCATCTTTGCATTACGGAAACGCTTTGGTGTCTGTTCCATAACAACCTTTGGAAGTCCTGCATCTTTTAACTTCATCATCTTCTTATCAATGATCAGCATAGAAGTCTGCTGCGCAGCCGCCTGCATTTCTTCCTTCTGTGCCATCTGTTTCTTCTGCATCTTGTTACCTACAAAATACAAAGCTACTAAAATACCGATCAATACGGCAATCACAATCAATGTAATAACTAATGGACTCATATATTATCCTCCTTGTCATAGTCCGGCATCAATTGCCTGTCTCTCGTTTCATAGTATCTGCTATGATCTGCTGTACATACGCACCTGCATGTTTCCGCTGCTCTTTGGGCAGATCTTTCATATAAAAAGGTTCTCCGTAGACAACCGTAACATTACCACTCCGAATATCAAAACCCGGTCTTGCCTCTAACAAACCATCTGTACCGATCAACGTTACCGGAACCACCGGACAAGCCGCTTTCTCTGCCATCTTCAGACTTCCCTCTTTGAACGGCAGCATTTCCGCCTGTTGGTTTCTGGTTCCTTCGGGACAGATTACCATAGAATGTCCACTCTTAATCTGTTCCGCACCTTTCCTGATCATCTCCACTCCTGATCTTAAATCATTTCGATCCAGGAAAACACAGCAAATGTTACGCATCCACCAATTCAGCAGCGGGAACTTGTCCATCTCTGCTTTTGCCACAAAACCCGGTCGCTTTGTACTTGTCGTATGCAATACCAGAATATCAAAATAACTTCGATGATTGGAAACAAACAGCACCGGATCATCCGGAATATTCTCCAATCCTTTTACCGTGATATGCACCCCTGCCTGGAACAACTCCCAGCGAAATGCCCAATATACAATAGCATTCCCTATCCGGAACCGCAATTCTTTATTAAATTGTCCAATCAGCAAAAGTATGAAATGCACCGGTATCATTAATACCAGAAACAAAAACAAAAATGCCAATACAAGTACACTTCTCATTCCTAACTCCTTATCCGGATATTCTCACCTATCTGCCATATAACTTGGCAGTTTCATACAATCTTTGTTCTAACTGTTCATTCATATCCTCCATGCGGAATCTCCATGCCCAGTTTCCTTCCCCGACACCCGGTGTATTCATTCTTGCCCAGGAGTCTAAACATAACACATCCTGCATTGGTACAATTGCCATATTGGCAACAGAAGAGAAGCAGGCACGGATCAATGTCCAGCACACGTCTCCGCCGTCTGTGTTATAATATCTTCTCAATTTATCACGCGACTGTTCATAACATTTCTGATACCAGCCAAGTGTTGTATCATTATCATGTGTTCCTGTATAACACACACAGTTACGGATAAAATTATGCGGAAGAAAGCTATTCTCATCCGGATTCTCAAATCCAAACTGCAAAATCTTCATACCCGGAAGTCCAAACTTATCACGCAGATCAACAACTGACTGATCGATCTCACCCAGATCTTCCGCAATAATCGGCATATGATAACCAAGTGTCGCCTCTAACTGTGTGAAGAAATTCACACCCGGAGCCTTCATCCATTTACCGTTCACAGCGGTCTCTTCTCCATAAGGAATTGCCCAATATTTATCAAACCCTCTGAAATGGTCAATCCGAAGGAAATCAGCCAGCTTCAGCTGATGACGGATTCTCTTAAACCACCACTCATAACCGGTCTTGGTATGCTCGCTCCATTTGTAAAGCGGATTGCCCCAAAGCTGTCCGGTTGCTGAGAAATAATCCGGCGGTACACCTGCCACAGTCTTCGGATACCCCTTCGAATCAAGATCAAATAACTTTTTGTTGCACCATACATCCACGCTATCCCAGGCTACAAAAATCGGAATATCACCAACAACCTTAATGCCCTTGTCATTTGCATATTGCTTCAAAGCTGTCCACTGTCTATAGAACAGGAATTGGATAAACCGGTAATATTCTACATCCGTTGCAAGTTTGCTCATCCAGTCTGCCTTCTGCTTTGCAGTCGGGTTCTTCAATGAATCCTCCCACATATACCATGGCGCACCCTGGAAATAATCTTTGCCTGCCATAAACAGTGCATAATCATCCAGCCAGTCTGAAGTCTTGCAGAATGTATCATACTCTGCCGCAAATTCCTCACTTGTAGAATAAGCATCATGGATATCCGGATCCTGATAACGCTCATATGCCTTCTTCAGCAATCCGGTCTTAAATTCAATCGCCTTACCATACTCAACCTTGCATGGATCCCACTGTGGCATCTCATAAAAATCCTCATCCCATAAAAGACCTGCCTGACGAAGATCATCGACACTGATAATCAACGGCTGTCCGGCAAAGGATGAAAATGGTTGATATGGTGAATCACCAAAACCGGTATGGCCAAGCGGCAACACCTGCCAGAGATTCAATCCTGATTTCTCCAAAAAATCTATAAATGCATATGCTCCCGGTCCCAAATCTCCAATTCCATAGGATCCCGGAAACGATGTCGGATGTGCAAGTATTCCTGCATACTTGTCGTAATCCAAACCCAAACCCGAACTATCTACCATGATATGATTCCTCCACACTCATTGTATCTCTCTTACAGAAGATGTTCTATATGTATCATTTGATCACTTCTATCAATTCCGCTGATCATTCAGCATCAGCACCACAAAATAATATTATACTTGGAATTGTTCGAAAGTACAAGAGAAAATACTGATACTTTCCTATAAAATGAAAAAGAGTCGCCGAACCGTGGCATTCCACTTCGACGACTCATCTTATTTTACTATATAGCTATGACTGACTCCAGCCCGCCATGCATAAAAGATCTTATTTCTCTTTTTTCATTCTCTCCAGAAGGACTTTTCTCTGCTCCTCGAAGCCCGGCTTACCAAGCAATGCGAACATGTTCTTCTTGTAGCTCTCTACACCCGGCTGGTTGAATGGATTAACTCCTAATACATATCCGGATACACCGCAGGCAAACTCGAAGAAGTAGAATAACTCACCTAAGTTAAACTCTGACATGTAAGGAACTGTGATCATAAGATTCGGAATCTCGCCATCTACATGGGCAAGAACGGTACCGTTCATAGCCTGCTTGTTGATATAATCCACTGTTCTTCCTGCAAGATAGTTTAATCCATCTAAATCATCATCTTCCTGCTCCATAATGATCTTACGTCTTGGAGAACCGATGTTGACAACAGTCTCGATATGATTCTTCGTACCATCCTGAATAAACTGTCCAAGTGAGTGTAAGTCTGTTGTAAAGTCGCAGGCTGTTGGGTAAATACCCTTACCATCTTTACCTTCTGACTCTCCAAACAACTGCTTCCACCACTCACCGATATAGTGAACAGATGGTGTATAATTTGCAAGAATCTCCATTGTCTTACCCTTCTCACGAAGAATATTACGAAGTGCTGCATACTGTAACGCATCATTATGTTCAAAATCAGCCTCTAAGCAGGTCTGTCTTGCAGTTGCTGCACCTACCATTAACTGCTTAATATCTGCACCACTGACAGCGATTGGAAGTAAACCTACTGCTGTAAGTACAGAGAATCTTCCTCCGACATCATCCGGTACAACAAATGTCTCAAATCCTTCTTCATCTGCTAATTTCTTCAATGCACCCTTCTCTTTGTCAGTTGTTGCATAAATTCTCTTAGCAGCTTCCTTCTCTCCATACTTCTCAACCAATAATTTACGGAATAAACGGAAAGCAATTGCAGGCTCCGTTGTTGTTCCGGACTTAGAAATAATATTGATAGAGAAATCTCTGTCTCCAACTACCTCTAACAAATGCTCTAAGTATGTTGAGCTGATATTATTACCACAGAAATAGATCTCAGGACAACCCTGTCTCATATCTTTGTCGATCACATTGTAAAATGTATGACGCAATGCTTCAATTGCAGCTCTTGCTCCTAAATAAGAACCACCGATACCAATTACTAACAAAATATCGGAATCGCTCTGGATCTTCTTTGCTGCTGCCTTAATGCGATTAAACTCTTCCTTATCATAATTCACCGGAAGATCGATCCAGCCAAGGAAATCATTTCCTTCACCGGTTCTTTCTAAAAGCGTCTTCTTTGCTTCTAAAACTCTGTCTTTCATAGCTACGATATCACTCTCATCTACCATGAACATCGCATTGCTATAGTCGAAACTAATGCTCTCTGCCATCTTCTTGCTCTCCTTTGTTTGTATTTACACGGGGTACCATGATACCCATGCCTCTTTTTCCCTCAAAACCACCCTATATTTTAGCAAACTCATCATAAAATAGCAACAATTTATTAGGCACATTGTTATTTTCATCATTTTTGTGATTTTTATTCGTCTCCTTTATGCACTTATGCCGATAAGCATTTATTCTGTAACCAGATCATATAACGTTCCAAACGAATATCCCTCTTTTTTCAGATTCGTGATCACAGCCTTTAATGCATCATGATTTGCCTTTGATACATTATGAAGCAGCGGAATCGCTCCCGGATGATAATACTTGTTAAAGTGTTCGATCACATGCTCTGGCGTTGGCTGATTATTTACATCATAATCCAAATAAGCCATTGACCAGAAAATGGTCGTATATCCAAGATCCTTCGCCATTTGCAACGTCCGTTTACTATATTCTCCCCGCGGCGGACGGAAGAACAGATCCATCTCATATCCGGTCGCTTCTTTCATATAAGTCTCACACGTCAGCAGTTCCTTTTGTTGTTCCTCTATGGACTTCGAAGGCATAGATGGGTGCGTGACGGTATGATTACACACCAGATGTCCTTCCTCTTTCATTCGTTTTGTCAATTCAATATTATCCCGGATAAATGTCTGCGTAACAAAAAAAGCAGCGGGCACCCCTTCCTCTTTCAAAGTATCCAGAATATCCGCTGTGTATCCATTTTCATAGCCACAATCAAATGTAATATATATTCTCTTTTCCTGCACCGGAACCGTATAATATGCATTGTACTCCGTAATATCATAGTCTTCCTGACATCCGGATGTCTCATGGTTATCATTCCTCTTAAACCACCACGCATATAATGTATTGTCAATACTGTTATAATCGGTATCTTTTACAATTACCCGTTCCGTTTGCTGTTGCTCTTGTGTACCGCTTTCCGTCCCTGCATTCTTTTCTTTTGTCGATTCCGTCCCAGCCTTCCCATTCTGATTCCATCCACCATTCTTCTTCCAGGTATATCCACCGGACACGATCAATGCAATCGCAACAATTCCGGCAATACATGCTATCTTCTTGCGTGTTTTCTTCATCCTGTTTCCTGCCATTTATGACATCCGTTTTTCTATCATTATATTGCTATTTGCAAATTTTAGAACCTCCCATAATTATTACACCCTGCATACCACTTACGCCAGAAAACTCTGCACAAATTCCTCTAACAATTCAATATCCGACGGTTCCATATTCTCATCTGCAACCGCAACCTCATCCTGTAACTCTTCATTCTTCCCACTATCCAGTGTACTATCTGTCTGCGAAACGCGTTGAGAAACAATGGCACCCTCTATGTTCTGCCCCGTCTTCTCATCATCTGCAGTCTGACGTTTCCCCATTTCCCGGAGCAGCCGTTTCAGCATTTCCATATCTTCTTCCGTATCTTCCTCGCCTTTATACGTTTCCTGCAGTTTCTCCTGTTCTGCTTCTCTCTTTTCTTTTCGCCCTTTCTTCTTCTCCTCTTCCAGGATCACATTTTTGATCTCTTTATTCTTTACCGAGCCATCCATAAATGCTGCTTCCATATCTGCATCCAGCATTTTCAACTGCTTATTTTCCACCAACGATCTCATGAGACGATTGGTCAAATAATTTTCCAGATAATCAACCAACTGTATATGTATCTGCTGTCTCTTATTATGTACGGCACATAAATGATAAAAGACAAACTCACATACACAAATAGCGCCATATGCAAATCCAATCTCCACAAAAAGCGCTTTGGGTTGTCCCGTCCAATATCCATAAAAAAGTTCTCCTCCCGCCAATAATGTTGCAAGTCCAACACTAAGAAAAGGAGCTTTCTCCCAGGATGAATAAGAAACACCCAGAAAACGCATTTTCAGTAAATACTTATCTACATATGCCGCTATATTCCGCACCTGATAATCCATTCCGTAAATGGTTTCGAATTGATTCTTCAGGTTCAACAATAATTTCTTCTTTGTCGTCTTCATATTCGACGACGCTTTTACATATCCTTTCAAGGATAATGTCATTATCCACTGTAACAAAATGCTGAGTACACCAAACAGTACAATACTGCACATAAATAAGTGATTCATAATAAATGTTGTAATCATAGTATCCCTTCCTGTCATTCCCGGCGTCATTGGACAACCTTTTTTCTATCTTTCAGTTTACATAGGGATATCTATGAACTCAATAGCATTTGTTCGTATTATTCTTCACTGTTTGTGGAAAATCATGCATTATTCTATATAATTATTCTCCATTCGACAGGATTCGGTTATGCCAGTTCATTGATCAGCTTCATGATCGTACCGATCGAGTCGGACATTTCACTGTCTTCCATTGCCTGTATATACTGCTCTTTGTGTGCAGCCACATCCCGGATCGCATTCAACAGAGATGCTTTGCTCAATTCTTCTTCCTCTATTACATAAGAAAAACCATTCTTTTTAAAGGATTTGGCATTAAGTATCTGATCGCCACGGCTTGCCGCTTTCGAAAGCGGAATTAAAATATTCGGTTTCTTCAATGCAAGCAATTCACAGATCGCATTTGCTCCGGCTCTCGAAATGACCAGATCACACAGTGCAAACAGGTCACGTAGTTCCTTGGATATATATTCAAACTGTACATATCCCTTCTTATCCCGAAGCGATTCATCCAGATGACCCTTTCCACAAAGATGTATCACCTGAAAATTCGGCAGGATCTCATCCAAGCTCTCCCGGACAGCATTATTGATCACTACACTACCACTGCTTCCGCCAATGATCAGAATGGTTGGTTTGTCTGCATCCAATCCACAGAATTCAGCCGCACGTTCTCTGCTGCCCTCAAATAATTCCCGCCGGATCGGCGTTCCGGTAAGAACTGCCTTTCCTTCCGGAAGCAGATCAAATGTCTCACGAAAATTACAACATACTTTACTTGCAGACGGAATACAGATCTTATTGGCCAACCCCGGTGTCATATCTGACTCATGTATGATTGCCGGGATATGGTTCTTCTTCGCTGCCAGCACAACCGGTACTGTTACAAAACCACCCTTGGAAAACACAACATCCGGTTTAATCTTCTTCAGAATGCGATTTGCTTCACCAAATCCTTTTATGACACGAAACGGATCCGAAAAATTCTTAACATCAAAATACCTTCTTAACTTGCCGGATGATATCCCATAATACGGAATTCCCATATCCTCTATCAGCTTTTTCTCAATTCCATTATAAGAACCGATATAGGAAACCTCAAATCCTGCCTCTTTCAAACTTGGCAGCAACGCAATATTAGGGGTAACATGTCCCGCAGTTCCCCCTCCGGTTAAAACAATCTTCTTCATGTCAGACTCCTTTATTCATTGATTGCCTGCTTCAACGCCTTTGCAAGCTGATCCGGACAGGATGTACCCTTAAAACCACACTGGATTCCTTCCATACGTGCGATTGCATCATGAACATCCATACCTTCTACTAAACGGGCAACCCCCTGTGTATTTCCGTTGCATCCTCCGTAAAATTTCACATTGGTTACCTTATTATCTACGATATCAAAATCAATCTTCTGGGAACAAACGCCCTGTGTCTTATATGTCATTATTATGCCCTCTTTTCTGTATATTTTAATATAATATATCGCATTGATTATAACAAAAGGCTATACAAATGTATAGCCCTTCTCCTTACTCTTCAGTTGTCTGTTACTCAGACTGAACGCCACCATAAAGCTGCTGTAAAATAATCTTACGAACTTCCTTATTCTGCTCTACGTGCTGTCCATCTTCAATGTTCATCTTAACACCATCTAAGTATGGATATATCTCAACACTGTTGCCTGTAATCTTGAATTCGAACTTCACTTCACAACTGGTATAAAGCTTACCCTTGTAATCTGTGTAATCCTTCATATTCACACTGGCGCCATTGCCCATGTAAATGACATACTCTACACCAGGCTCTTCTTCTCTTGTCTCATATACCCAGCAGGACATTCCGGTATTCTTCTCCAAAACCGTCTTATAAGTCTGTCCATCCACACCCTCTACTGCAAGATTCTGAACCTGCTGGATTCTCGTCTTTGCTTCACTGTTCACGATCGGCTGAACAAATGACTTAATGAAGTTCTGTGGATATTCCGGCAATACATAATATATGCCAAACAATACGGCCCCAATAATTACAATCCATAGCAACGTTTTCAAAAAATTCTTCATGATAATTCCTCCTATATAATAGCATTTTTATTCTAACCGTCTCTCCCAAAACGTTAAAATAACTCTTTTTCCAGCTGAAATAGGAATTCTTCCAAAAGTTTCATCCGTCGATCATATTCAATTCTTGCCGCCTCCGTCTTGCAACGGCGGATCTTCGGCTTATTTCCTCTGAAATAATTCTTAATACGATAATATGCTTTCTTATAGTTTGCCTTATCCTCACAGGCTGTAGCCATAGAATCCCAAAGGATGCTCACCGCACCTACCTCATCTAACAGATCCGCATCCATTACAACCTGACATTCTATGGATAAATCCTCTGTTGTATCCTTGTTGTCGTGAATCCGGATAATCTCTCCGATCCGACCTATCTTCTCCGGTTCCATTCCAAGACTATCTAAGTACTCTACCGCAATCTCTGCGCCAACTTCTCCATGATTACGTCCTTCTTCCCAACCGACATCATGCAACAGTGCTGCTAATGCTATTATGTCAAGGTCACCCCCTACCTTGGCCTGTAGCTTAATCGCCCAGCGATATACTCTCATGGTATGTTCAAACCGGTCACGGAATGGATAGTTCGGCGGTCTTCCGTTATCAGCAATCTGTTCTCTCACAAATTCAATTACATTTGCATAGTTCATGCTTCCCGCTCCCATTCGTAAAATTCTAGTAACCGTCATGTTTATAAAAACAGACTTTCCACCTAGTTTAAATGCTATTTCTTATTTTAACATTATTTATTCAAATATTCCACAACTAATAAAAAAAAATCATACAAATAAATTTATATGATTTTACCAATAAGATGAAAAACAACTCACAAACTTACACATATATCATTCTATACCATGCGGTCTGCTTTGTGAATCACTCCTGATCAGTTACCGAAGCAGTTAACTCAGTTCAGGCACCCTTGCGGCACATGAAAGATCCTACTTAGTGCTGCTTCGTTCCCGACCTGACACGGTTCATAGGTTTCCATTGCGCAAGACCCATACGTCAACGCCACTTACTACGGCCAGCATCAGAAACAACTCCCGAGGCAGACCAACACCCCTGCTGTAGCGGATTGCAGGTACAGGGCACCGCTAACACCCCGGCTGCATGGATAATTGAAAGTATACTAAACTTTTCTTTATCTGTCAAACGCTTTTCCCTTTGTTTTGACGCAATTCCCGAAAGAAATCCGACAACATGGCAGAACATTCTTCCTCTAATACCCCATGTTCAAATTCCACCTGATGATTAAATGCCGGAATCTGAAACAGATTAAGCACAGAACCTGCACAGCCCGCTTTCTTATTCATTGCTCCAACAACAACCCTCGGAATCCTTGCCTGCACAATTGCCCCGGCACACATCTGACACGGTTCTAATGTAATATACATGGTACACTCCTCTAACCGCCAGTCACCGAACTTCTTCGATGCCTTCTCAATCGCTAATAACTCTGCATGTGCCAATGTCGTTTTCTTCGCATTTCTCTTGTTATATCCTCTTGCAATGATCTTGTCATCCTTCACGATCACACAACCGATCGGAACATCCCCGGCTAACGCAGCCTTCTTCGCCTGCCGGATTGCCTCTTTCATAAACTTCTCATCATTATTCACTGTCATTCTCCTCACAAATATGTTAGAGTAAATGTAACGCACGGTACACATTTAAGCGAAATATGTGTACCATCAAAATAAGTGTATTATAACATATTTGTGAGGAGAATGGATATGGCATTTATGATGGAAACGGATCGTCTTATATTGCAAGTGGAGAAGGAAGACATTGCAGACCAGTTGTTGGATTTTTATATACGAAACCGAAAACAGTTTGAACGTTTTGAACCGACCAGACCGAACAATTTTTATACGTTAGCATACCAGAAGGCAAGTTTGCGATATGAATATAATGAGATTATGCATGGAAAGTGTCTGCGCTACTATTTATATGCAAAAGAGCAGCCGGATGTGTTGATCGGTTCCGTGAATTTTTCTAATTTTGTGCATGATCCATTCTCCCATACCTCAATCGGCTACAAGCTTGACCACGCCGCCCAGAAAAAGGGATATGCCTACGAAGCATGCACGGCAGCCATCCCTGTTATATTTCATGATTATAAGATACACCGGATAGAAGCCCGTGTAGCTCCCGACAACGATCCTTCTATCCGATTATTAGAGCGATTACATTTTTCTTTTGAAGGGATTGAATATCAGGGAATTCAGATTCAGGGTACCTACAAAGATCACTACAGATATGGGCTGATCTCCACGATCCAGTAACCAAACTCTCCTGTCTTTATCCCTGTCTTCTTCACCGGTATAAACTGTTCAAATCCAAACATATTAGCAAGATATTTTTCACGATTGGAATATACGCCCGGCACTCCTATGATCGGATGTGCTGCACCGTCCCCGAATCGCATTTTACCGAGCAACAGATATTGATAGGTGTAAAAACCGTGCGTCAGAAAACTGTTTACCCCTAATTTCCAATTTCTCATATCCAGCTTTCCGATATCCTTCGGATGAATCCTCACACAATCAAACAATTCCGTTGCACCATACATTGGAAGTTTCGGATATTCCTGCAACATTTTCTCAAAGGCATCCACCTGTTCCTGTTTTTCCATATGCTTCTTATGATATGGACAGTTTTCACATTTCTCATAAAATGATTCTTTCTGCGCCGCCTTCATATCCGGCACTGTCTGTGTCTGCGCCTTCATATCCGGCGGTGCCTGTGTCTGCTGCAAAGAAGATTCCTGTTCCACATCCGGTTGTGCAATTACCTTGAGCGAACTTGGCTGCTCTCTTTTTTCTTTCAACACAAGTGCGTAATCTCTCCGATCCTTGTCCCGAAAATCCCCAATAAAATAATGATTTTCATTATATACAACCGCCACACCATCAAAGGTATAAAGATCTCTGCCTGTATCAAACAGCTTCTGCCATTCCGTCCGGTTCAGATACGTTAATATTCCATTTCTGCTTTCTATGTCATCTACCTTAACCGCAGCTAAATGATCCCCCGCCTCATGATAAAAATAAAGCGACGCTTCCTTATATGGTAGTCCGGGTGTCTCCTGAATATTAATAATAATCTTCACTTTATCTCCCCGGATCTCCAATTTCAGAAACCCCGCTGTGGAACCAACCGTTCCGTTGTGATACTGGTAAAAATATGTAATTTTTCTCTTAAAATTTAACACTTGTCCACACTCCCTTTTGAATTCATTCTATGCGGGAATGCGGAAATATATACCATTAAAATCCATGAATGTAATATTTTATTGCATTTACATGTTCTCTTGCAACACATCACTCAATGTTGCAAACTGCTCTAAAGTTAATGCCTCGCCCCGGATCGTTGGAGAAAGCCCCAATTGTCCTAATGCATCCACAACCTGTTCTTTTGTCACCGGAATCCCACCATTTACCAGACTGTTCTGTAATGTCTTCCTTCTCTGATTAAAAGATGCCCGGATAATGGAAAATAAAAACTTCTCGTCCTTTACCTGTACCGGCGGATTCTGCCAACGGTTCAAACGGATCACCGCAGAACCAACATTTGGTCTTGGAATAAAACAATTCGGCGGTACGTTTGCCGCGATATATGGCTCCGCATAAAACTGAACCGCAAGCGATAATGCACCGTAATCTTTTGTTCCCGGCTGTGCCTGCATCCTCTGTGCAACTTCTTTTTGCACCATAACCGTTATATTATCTAACGGAACATGACTTTCGAATAAGCCCATAATGATCGGAGTTGTAATGTAATATGGCAGATTTGCCACTACCTTGATCGGTCTTCCCCCGTTCTTCTCGTTGACAAGTGCTGCAATATCCACCTTCAGAATATCCTCATTGATCAATGTGATATTGTCATACTCCGCCAGCGTTTCCTGCAAGATTGGTATCAGTGTCTTATCAATCTCCACTGCGATCACTTCTTTTGCTGTCTCTGCAAGATACTGCGTCATCGTACCAAATCCCGGTCCGATCTCCAATACCACATCATCACCCGTCACACCTGCCGCCGAAATGATCTTTGAAAGGACATGCTCATCGATCAGAAAATTCTGTCCGAATTTCTTCTGAAATGCAAAGTTGTATTTTTTGATTGTTTCTATCGTAACCTGTGGATTACTTAATTTCTCCATATATGCTCCCTGTTTACTCTACTACCAGTTTACATGCTAATGCCAGTTTATTCAAAAACGGAATAAAATCCGTCTCCAGACAATCCGCTACCACTTCGGAATCTCCATCACTCAAAGACATTCCCAGATTCTTTACCGCCGTTACCATCGCTTTTCTGTCGATGTAACTGCTCCGCTCATTGATCACAGCCGCACATTGATTATAGACCTCTATCTCCCAGTTGATCCCGGTTATGACCTCATTTAAAAATTCAGATGTATCCTCTAATTTACTTCCACGTAATTCCTTGATCAGCATCTGCAAAGCCGGTATCAGATCGTCACTGTAAGAGATTAGTTCTTTCATAATATTATGTTGTAATTGTTCTCTCTCATCCATACTATTTCTTCCTCCTCTCCAATAACCGTCTGCGGATCTCTCCGGATTCTTCTTTCATACCGAAATAACTTGCACCCGGATTATGTAACAACAACTGTCCGGAATGTTCTTCCATTCGTTTCTTTAAATTCTCGCTTGCATTGGTAAGTTCTGCAAGAGAACGCTCGATCCGTTCCTTTCTCGCAGCCGCCGTCCCCTGTCGTTTCTCCTTACGCTCCGCAGCCTGCTCTTCCCTGCGTTGCTGACGTTCGGCTGTCTCTTTTTCCCATTGCTGTTGTCTGACTGCCAACTGTTCCTTTGACTCTGCAACCGATTCTGCAATCCGTTCCCGGGTCTCACTAACGGTCTCGGCAAACTTCTCTTTCCTCTCATCCAGCGATTCCGCCAACCGTTCTCTCGACTCTGCCAACTGTTCCTTTGACTCTGCAACAGACTGTGCAAATTGTTCTCTTCGTTCCTCTACCGTCTCGGCAAATGCTTCCCGCTTCTCAGCTACTACCTCTTCCATACGCTTCTTCAATTCTTCTGCCTGAATAATCAGTGCACGCAGATCCATAGCCTCGCGGAATGCATTTGCAAAGTCATATGCCATACAGATTGTAACAATAAATGTCAGAATATTCACTACATTCTCATTCCACATGTCAATAAACTTCACAATCGGCGGATGAATCACATATACCATAAGAAGACTCAGCCCACCCCATGCAATGGATGAACTTAAACAGATATGTCCCTGAAACTGTATCTTCTTATAACTGTAATCCCAATACCGTACCTTAAACAGCTTGACCATGACAACACCTGTAATATATTCCAATATCGTTGCGGCAATCATTCCTGCAAAATAGACGCCTACCGGATGATCTGCATAGGGCAGTGTAACCAGCAATACCAGAATCGCACCGGAACCATATAATGGAAGCCACGGTCCTTTCATAAATCCCCGATTCGTAAGCTTATGCGTTCGTAGCGACACATACGTCGACTCAAACACCCAGCCGAATATACAATAAAAATAGAAATATACTAACCAACTGTTAAAATGAAACTGCACGACAATCAACCTTTCTCATTCGTTCTTCCTGCGGATGCCCACACTTATCCTGTTATTGTAGCACAAGCCTTCGCATTTGACTAGACACACTTACCCTTGCACAGTGAGATGAAAGACGACGCAATTTCCCTTTTTCTCTATTCCAGGCCTTCTGCTGCCATCTCAGCCTTAATTGTGTCCTCCGATGCCGCCATCGCCTGTAAGGTCTTCTCTAATAATTCATTTAATTCCCAGCCAAGCTGATTGGCTCCCCGTTCAATTACCTCTCTCGAACAGCCTGCCGCAAATCCTTTTGACTTATATTTCTTCTTAATGGATTTGAGTTCCATGTCTTTCGTACTCTTTGACGGACGCATTAACGCTGCTGCCCAGATCAATCCGGTCAACTCATCTGCCGCAAACAGAACCTTTTCCATCTCATGAACCGGCTCGACATCAACCGTTGCTCCACATCCCACGGTAATGCCATATCCATGCGAACATACTGCATGAATTACATCTTCACCCACACCAGCTTCCCGCAGCATGTCCGGCGCTTTCAGGCAATGTTCTTCCGGGTATAACTCAAAATCAATATCGTGTAATAATCCTACAATGCCCCAATACTCGGCATCTTCCCCATAACCCAATTCATTGGCATACCATTTCATGACTGCCTCTACCGTCAAGCCATGCTGAATATGAAATGGATCTTTGTTGTACTTCTTTAACAGGTTAAATGCTTCCTCTCTTGTTATTGTTTTCATGATGCAACATCTCCTTTATCTAAATTCCATTAAACATATCCCATTGACATCTCTTCTCATCTTGTCAAATTATTTATTTTGCTTTCTATTTTTCTTGATATTCCTTCCACCAATCGATAATCTATTGCATATATTTTTTTCTCTGTGAATCCATGTAAATGTGTAGTTCCAAATGCTAACGCATTTGTTTTATAGAAAAGCATCTTACTTTTCATCCACAACTTGGAAGATGTAAAACTTCAAATAATACGACTCATCCGCCGCCCAAAGAATCGGATGATCCGGTGACTGTGTGCGAAACTCTACCTGACGCAGCCGCTTATGCACCGAATGTGCCGCCTCATTGATAGTCTTGGTAAACAACTCATAACTCATAAAATGGGAGCAGGAACACGTTGCAAGATAACCGCCATCTTTCACTAATTTCAGTCCCCGCATATTGATCTCTCGGTATCCTTTTGTCGCATTCTTAATAGAATTTCTGGACTTGGTAAATGCCGGCGGATCAAGAATCACCACATCATACTGCGCGCCCTGTTCCTCTAACTTCGGCAGCAGATCAAACACATCGGCACTCTGGAATCGCACGGTATCGGATAACCCGTTAAGTGCTGCGTTCTCTGTTGCCTGTGCTACCGCAAGGTCAGACGCATCCACGCCAAGCACCGATGCTGCTCCGGCAATTCCTGCATTTAGTGCGAAGGAACCTGTATGGGTAAAACAGTCTAACACTTTCGCATCCTTGCAGAAACGTTGTACCGCCAGACGGTTATACTTCTGATCTAAGAAAAATCCGGTCTTCTGCCCATCCTTTACATCTACGATATATTTGACACCATTTTCTACGATCGGAACCTTCGTATCAAATTCTTCGCCAATAAATCCCTTATATAGCTCCATGCCTTCCTGCCTGCGCACCTTCACATCACTTCGCTCATACACACCACGAATCGTAATGCCATCTTCTGCCATTACCTCCTTCAAAGCATCCACGATCATCAACTTAAACCGGTCAATGCCAAGCGCTAATGACTGCACAACTAACACATCTGAAAACTTGTCTATAATAATACCCGGCAGAAAATCCGCTTCCCCAAAGATTACACGGCAGGAACTCGTATCGACTGCCTTTTTACGATACTCCCATGCATTTTTCACACGCATTTTAATAAATGCTTCGTCCACTTCGACATCTTCATGACGGGTCATCATCCGGATCGTAATCTTTGAATTCCGGTTAATGAATCCTTTCCCCATCGGATATCCATCGAAGTCTTTCACAATGACCATATCGCCATCCTCAAAACTCCCCATAATACTTGCGATCTCATTATCGTATACCCAGGCTCCACCCGCCTTTAACGTACGACCCTCGCCCTTCTTTAAACTCACTATTGCCATAGCTATTCATCCTCCATATCTCTACTCTGCGTATCAGTCATCCATCGAATGATCCTATCATCAAACAAATCCTACTCCTGCTTAATTACTTATACACAAAAATGGGGCTGCACGAACAACCCCATCCATTATACATTATGTGATTTCTATAATGCTGCCTTGATGGCTGCCATCAATTCATCATATGTCTCATATGCCGGTAACTGTGGATACTCTGCCTTGATCGCATCCGTACTCTTGAACAGGAATCCTGCCTTACTTGCAAGAATCATACCAAGATCGTTGTGACTGTCACCACTTGCAATCGTGTCATAACCGATTGACTGTAATGCCTTAACTGTAGTTAATTTTGACTGCTCACAACGCATCTTAAAACCGGTGATCTCGCCGTCATCTGCTACTACTAATTCATTACAGAAGATAGTCGGATATCCTAACTTCTTCATCAAAGGACCTGCAAACTGCGAAAAGGTATCACTGATGATAATAACCTGTGTAATACTTCTCAACTCGTCTAAGAATTCCTTTGCACCCGGAATCGGATCAATCTTTGCAATTGTCTCCTGAATCTCCTTCAATCCCAATCCATGCTCTTTCAATATATTCAAGCGGAAGTTCATTAACTTATCATAATCTGGCTCATCTCTTGTCGTTCTCTTAAGCTCCGGAATTCCGGTTGCCTCACTAAATGCGATCCAAATCTCCGGTACTAATACACCCTCTAAATCCAAACATACGATATTCATCTCTCATCCTCCGTTATACTCATATTCATCGATTCGCGCCAATCCAGCATGCACTTTATTACTCTGAATTGCCATAAACTATGTTCTATTATATGTTATGTTTCCTATCGTTGCAAGCAGGAAATATCCTTTTATATTACAACTTCTCTTCAATCCGTTCTTTCAATGCTTCAATCTCCTCTTTCTCCCGGTCAATGAACATGATAGAAAATGCAACTACCAACAGCACCGCACTCACAAAGATCGCATGTCCTCCCAGATATCCGATCGCGATATTTCCCATAACCGCACCAAAGATAAAGAACGCAATAATTCCAAAGTAAAGGATTCCATTATGCAGGCTATGCACATCCCTATCCTTCACATAATCACACATATTCTGTGTGGCACTCCGCAGGTTACCGATACACATTGTTGTAGCAATGCCTCTTCCATGAATCTTACGGAAACTCTCTACCTGAATGCCACACGCCAGAGAAGTCAGACTGTTCGCAAGCAAATTCATGTTCATCGGAATAAAGCCAACTGCAAACAAGATAATTGCCTCCAACAATACGGAAAGCTGTCTCCAATGTAACTTCTTATTTCCTGTCATCCGAACCAGATCCGCCATCGCAATACCAATGGTAAAAGCAATGATCGGGCAGAAATAATGCATTGCCTTTGCAAACTCTCCCTGCGATAAATACACGCCAAACAGTAACATGTTACCGGTCTGTGCATTGGCAAACACTTTGCCTCTTGCCATATAAGAATATGCATCCATCATACCGCCGGATATAGCAAGTAACACACCTAGTTCAATGGATTCCGATGTCTGTTTTGCTTTACTTACATTCATGGTCGTCATCTCCTAATCTTGTATATAGTGCATTCCCCAGTGATTACTCTACCAATAATCAACTGTAATGTATTCTCCCCGATAATAACCTTTCATCCGGGTGCTATTATGACACTCTCCTTATCTCTTGTCAATGAATCGGATGACACAATTGCAAAACTCTAAGAACTGCAGCTTCCCCAGAACCTATTGCCTATTCATTATTTATCTTTTGTCTCTTTCTCCCGGAGATTAACCACAAGTGCATAGATCTCCGGATGCCGCTCTTTCAGGTTCTGATCCAGTATATGCCGCCGCTCCTTGAATCGCTGTGCCAGTTCCGGATGCTCCTTTGCGATCCGGTCATGCACCTCTCTTCTGTGTTCCTCAATCCGAATAGCAAGTGACTGCTCATCCTTACCCGATATATGTACAATCTCTTTCAAATGTTCTTCGAGATGTTCTAACCATTCATCTTCATCTAACGCTTCCATATGTGCCCAGCGTCCATGAATCAATTCTTCCACATCACCCGTCCTTTTCAGCTGCTCAATCTGTAACCGGATCTGTTTCTCCATCTGTTCTTCCGATTCTGCACCAAATGCCCAGACAAATTCCTGCACCCGGTTGTCTGCACGTTTTCTGGATGCGCTTTTCTCTTCGTTCGTCACACCACCTTCCAGCGGATACGGACGGCAAATCCCCATATCCTTCAACGCAATGTGAATTGTCCGGCGCACACAGCCTTCCTCAATCAGATGTCCTAACCCTAACTTCCGGAACTGCCCATTCACGGATGCAATATGCTCTGTGATATAAAACCGGATTCCTTTTGCCTTCAGAGACTGATATAGCAATTCCAGACTATCCGCCGCTGTGATATCGACACTTCCCACACCGCTGGCATCAAGAATCACCGCTTTGGTGTCGTCCTTGATTGCATGTTCAATATCCGTCTTCAACACCTGAATATTCGCAAAGAACAGATTACTGCTAAACCGATAGATCACAACACCTTCCACCGGATGAATCTGACTGCTTTCCTTAACATCCCGAAAATGACTGTGCCCCGGCTGGATACCAAGAAAACATCTTGCCGGCTTTGACGTCCGAATGATCATTTCTGAAAATGACAGGATCACGCCGATCAATACTCCGTTGATCGTACCAAGCATTAACACTCCAAAGAAAGCACCCATAAAGATAAAGAACTCTGTACGGCTTACTCTCCACAATCTCGCCGCTAAATGAAACTCGGTTGCTCCAAGCAATGCAGAGATCACAATAGCCGTCAGTATCGGAACCGGAAGATAACCAATGAAGCCCGTTCCCACCAGTAACAACACGATCATTGAAAGTCCTGCCACAATTCCCGTAAGCTGCGTCTTTGCCTGATACTGCTCACCCATTGCCGTTCTTGATACCGAACCATTGATCGGACAGCAGCCGGTAAATGCCGCTAAAAAATTACCCATGGAAAAAGCCAGGATCTCCTGATTATCATCCAGCCGGTAACCATTCTTGTTTGCAAAATTATTCTCTGCCAATAACGTCTCTGCCATGATCACCACCGCAACCGACAGACTGATCGTAACCGCCTCTTTCAGTGATACTGCAGTAAATGATGGCACACTCCATCTCGGCATCCCTGTCTCAACCGCATCTAACGTCTTCACTCCCCATTGCTCCACAGGAAAGAACTTTGTCATAACTGCTCCCGCTGCCATCAATAAAACTGCCATCGGGAACTTAGGAACCACTCGTTTGGCAATCAGAAGAATTGCCAACGCAATAAGACCGAGCACAATGGATAGTACATTAATCGTAGATACCGTACCTGCAATATGCTCAATCAACTCCGGCAATTCTCCTACACCTGCCGTTCCACCCATCAGCTTCGGTATCTGCATCAAGATAATTGTTGTACAGATTCCCGTAATGAATCCACCCATGACGGGAGCCGATATGTAATTGACCAACTTACCCGCTTTCATCACATAAAATGCAAGCAGCCATAATGCTACAAAGAAGGTCAGCACCGGAACCACCTGCATTGCCTCAGCCGATCCACTCTCCACTCCAAGACTTAATAAGGCAGAACCGATCAACGCTGCCGGTGCCGCATCCACCCCAAAGATAAATTGCGGTGATGTTGAGAACAACGCAAAGATCAGGATTGGAAACACCGAACCATACAGACCATATACCGCCGGCAGTCCTGCAATCTGTGCGTATCCCATGGATATGGGTATGGATACCGCCATAATGATCAATCCCGCAACCATATCCTTTGCCAGATTCTCTTTATTATATTGTCTTAGCGTCTTTGCGAATTGTACCTTCAAGTGTGTTCCTTCTTTCTTCTTTACCCCTCACAAAAGAACTCAATCTCTTCTCCAAGCGGTCCCTTGCAAAATGCAATTCTTGCCGGGAACTTCGGCTGTGATGTAATCTCAATATCCTTTGGCTCTATGAACACCTCATAGCCAGCCTCGCGTACCGCTTGTACACAGGCATCTACATCATCCGTTGCCAATGCAAAATGCCGGATTGTACCCTGTGGTAAATTATCCTGTCCATCCGAAAAGATCTCAATGATCCCCGATCCTGTATCTAACTTGATTCCTGCATCCCAGCTTCTGACAACCGGGATGCCGATCATTCCTCACGATGATCAATGACACGTTTTGCTTTCTTTTCAAATCTCGGAAGTGTTCCAACCGGAACTACCGTTACCTTCGGAGTTACACTCATTCTTGACTTGAACAAGCCCTTAATGGTGTGCGCTGTCTTCTCAAAGTCAACACGCCCCTCTGCCTCTGCCGTTACCAGAATAATATCACGGTTGATGCTCTCATCATGTGCAATGTTAATGCTATACTCACTCGATACGCCATCTACCATGCCAAGAATCTCTTCTACCTGACTCGGGAACATATTGACACCGTGTACCTTGAACATGTCATCACTACGTCCTTTGATAACATCCAGACGCGGATGTTTTCTGCCACATGGACATTCACCCGGAATAATTCTTGAAATATCATGGGTACGGAAACGAAGCAATGGTGCTCCTTCCTTCACTAAAGTAGTGATCACGATCTCTCCCTCTTCTCCATCCGGTACCGGCTGTAAGGTCTTCGGATCAATGATCTCAATGTAAACATAATCATCCCAATAATGCATACCTGCATTTTCCGAGCAACTGATTCCAATGCCAGGACCATAGATCTCTGTCAATCCATAAATGTCATATAATTCAATACCCAGTTCATGACCAATATAGTTACGCATCTTCTCGCTCCAACGTTCGGAACCGATCACACCTTTCTTCAAATGAATCTGATCCCGGATTCCACGGCGATTGATCTCTTCTGCCAGCAATAATGCATAAGATGATGTTGCCGTCAATACCGTTGCCTTTAGATCGATCATCATCTGGATCTGCTTATCTGTATTGCCCGGTCCCATTGGAATTGCCATAGCACCAAGTTTCTCACAGCCTGCCTGAAATCCGATCCCTGCTGTCCACAGACCATATCCCGGTGTGATCTGGATCCGATCCTTATTCGTGATGCCTGCTGTCTCATAGCAGCGTGCAAACATCGTTGCCCAATCATCTACATCCTTTGCAGTATAAGGAATGATAACCGGTTTCCCTGTTGTACCGGAAGAAGAATGAATTCGAACAACCTCTTCATCCGGAACTGCCTGAATGCCAAGCGGATAGGCATTGCGAAGATCCTCTTTACTGGAAAATGGAAGCTTCTCAAAATCCTCCTGGCCGGATACCCCTTTAATCCCGGCCTCTTTGTATAGCTTTCCATAATAACTGTCTGCCTGAATCAATCTCTTGATCTGTGCATCCACCTGTGACAACTGTGTACTATTTAATTTCATATACTGATCCTCCTTATATCCCTAGATATATTGTAATGATAGGGTCAAACCCTTACATCACATTTAACAAACCTTGCTGTTCATGGTCTTACAGGTACTTTACCAATTCATCACGAATGGCTGCATAATGCTCATCCACAATACCATAATCTTTGTTCTTATAATTCCACAATGCTCTTCCAATTCCCATCTTGTCAAAGGCAGAGTTAATATCCTTGATCCAGCGTAGGGAATCTTCAACCGGTGCCTGATCAATAACACCATACTCACCACAGTAAAGTGCAACACCTCTTTCCTCTGCTGTCTTCACAGCCTGTGCAAATAGCACTTCGAACATTTGCGGTCCAACCTCTTTAATATCTTCTACATAAATGGCAGCCGTAGATTCCCTGCTAAATAATGCACTCTTTTCCCGATATAATTCGAGAGAACCTGGATAAGACATCTCAAAATCCTTCGGCATTCCTTCTACCCAGTAAGCTTTCTGATGCGTAAATACAAACGGATCATAACAATGGAAATTATACACTAACTTATCTGCAAACGGCTCGATGAGCAGTGGCACACTCGTCACATTATTGTATTTGACACCACCAAATACAATATAAGTATCCGGTGCAATCTCACGAATGGCTGTTGTTGTATTCCTGATAATGGTATTCCACTCATCCACTACACTCGGACTTACCACCTCATTTAACAACTCAAATGCAACCGTATCACTATACTTGCCATAGCGCCTTGCAATCTCTGACCAAGTCTGAATGAAACGTGCCTGTAAATCTTTGTCATGGAAAAACTTCTCAAGATCACCATGATCCAATGGATCAAATGTATATCCATAAACTTTATGTAAGTCTAACAACATATGTAATCCATACTTCTTACACCATGCAATACAGTTATCAATATACTGAAATCCATCTTCCTTAAATGTTCCATCTTCCTTTTCAATAATACTATAGTCAACCGGAACCCGTACATGATCCAATCCCCAATCTGCAATTCTCTTGATGTCTTCTTCCAAAATAAATGTATCAAAATGTTCTTTCTCATAACTCACACACTGCGATAACCATCCACCTAAATTCACACCATGTTCAAATCCTTCAAATCGTTTCATACTTGTCCTCCTTGTGTTCTCAGCAAAGTCCTGTATTCTACCAAATTCTTTGCGTCATTATTATTGTATATTCTCTTCTGTCTACTGTCTACAATATTTTTTCAAAATAACAATCTATATCTATCTTTTATCAGGGTTTCACCACACTATAATAATCCTTCTGTAACACCAGTGCTGAATACCGGAACCGGTTCTCCACCATCTGCATACACTGTTGCAGATACGATTCATCTTCTGTTCCACCCATCCACACCGTTTCTCCGGTCGTTGCGTTATACCGCACCCGATCTGTCAGAAAACTCTGATCCTTGAACATCACCAGGCCCATATCATCTGACAACATATCTCTTCCTGCCAACAACCGGGAATCATAGTCAAGTCCCATCAGATTTGATATGGTCGGCAGCAGATCCAGATTGGAACAGCATTTCTCCACCGTCATAGGGAATTCGTCCATGTTCTCCATCGCTGCACTCCATATCAGACAGGTATTCCGGTATAACTCAAAGGCATCCTGCTCCACAGCAATCACTTCCATGTCAGAACCCCCTCCATTAACCGTGGCATCCGCATTCCCATCACGCTCCATATGCAACACATCATTCTCATCTATCACATGCCCGGTTGCTTTCCGTAATTCATCATAAGCACCCTTTTTCAGACCATACGGATAATGATCCGGTGCCACCACAAACAAGGTATGCTCCAATTGTCCTTTCTGCTTCAACTGATCAACGAGATACTCCAAGGCATATTCCAGTTCCTGATTTGCCTCCAGGTAACAGGCTGCATTTTCCGTAAAGTCCATACCTTCTGTCACTTCCCGGTTCTTCACCGCCATGGAATTATACCCATATGTATACGGTAAATGACCGCTCATCGTCATATAGTAAGTATGAAATGGTGCCTTATTCACATACTCATCCGCTGTAATCTCCATCAATTCCAGATCCGACTCCGGATACATGGATTCAAAGGTAAGTCCTGCCCCGACTGCCTTAAAAGTATATCCAAGCTTCGGATGCGTCTTGGTCCGGTCATAATAATAAGAATCATGATCGTGATACGCATTGCAGACATACCCTTTCTGTTGCAATTGGTTTCCCAATGCCATCGGAAGTGACCCTTCCGACGCATGTTCAAGGCTCCAGTCTCCATCCACCGGAATCTGTCCGAGACAGTTCACATATTCCCCATCAATCGTACTCAGATACCAACTCGGCGTATAGAAATTCTCAAACTGTACCCCCTCTTTCCACATCTGATACAGTACCGGTGTCCGCTCCTTATCAATGATCACATCACTGAAGCTTTCTGCCGTAATATAAATGAGATTATATCCCTCAAACATTCCGGTATACGAATTCTCTGCTGTTGGCGACACGCTTGAAAAATAGGAGTGCATCCCGTTTAATTCTTCATCTGCACTTCCCTTTGCAAGCTCTGCAAAATCAATATTCCATTCATGATACCGGAGCTCTTTCTTTTCAGATATGCCATCCTTCTGCGCAGAACCGTTTTCTTTCTTCGCTCCCACATTCCCTACAAGATTGCCCCTAGCATCCTCTAAACCAGAGAGCTCTCTATCTGATTTTCTCTCCTGTGCCAGATCTTCCTTATCACTTCCACCAAGCCATTCTTCCACCCACAGATATCCCCGGTTCCATTGTCTTTCCGTAATTCCAAGTCCATCACATATATTCTCAACCATATCCTTGGTCAATGTTTCCGTCATACCCAATTTATACATGGACTGTTCCGTGCGGTGAAAATGAACTTTCGTATCAAAAGCACTATGAAACCCGGTTCCCTCGATCAGTAAAATCACCGTTCCGACAACCGGAAGCAGAAGTACACCTGCAGCATATAATAAACGTTCTCTCCTGCCAACTTGTATATCCTCTCCATCACTCTTCTTGTCAAAGTAAGCATCTGCCACAACATACACGAGCCAGAGCAATATCATACAAAGAATTGCTGCCGTCTTCTCCTTGCCCGCCTGCAGGATCGTGGAAGTAAAATCCATCGCCTGTCCTGCCCCCTTCGATACCGACTTCAAGGAAAGGAAATTGCCAAATACCTGCTGATAGATCAGCTGTGTTATCCCATATATTATCATCAACAAAAGCAATATCCCTCTTACTACACGATTCCAACTTCTATGTTTTGTACCGCTTACAAAAAGTACAAAAAAAGAAAAAGGCAATGTAAATAAGATTCCATTGCATATATTGGTGTCCATTTTGCCAAATGCCGCAACATGAAACACCACCTCTAACACCATCATAAACAATGGTATCAGCCATCTTGCCTGAAATGCAATCTTACCACTCTTACCTTTTTCCAACATAATCATTCCTTCTTCTATCCATGTGTTTGTAAGCCTACTTTTTCACTATATCGAAACACACTTTTGAAGTCAAGGTTTTATCTCTTCCCAAACGGAACTATCGTAAACTTAAGAGATATCATATCTGAGTTGATTTTGTTAATTTCTATTCTGTTGTTAGCAGTTTCCATGCTTAACTGAAGTATTTCCCACTGACCAATAAGATCTCGATTTTCTAATATGTAATCTTTCATTTTCTTAAAGGTTCTTATTAACGCCTTGCTCTGCTTAACAGCCAACGGTCCTTTTAAAACAGTCATCAGCAAAATGGCCTATTCCTCTTTTTTCTTCATTTTGTCATAATACGCTTTATACCTATAGATCGTCCTCTCACTGACATTATTCCGCTTCGCAATTTCTACCATTGTCATGCCGCTCTCATACCCAACAACAAAATCATTGTAAATTGCCATCCACTTGGCGTTATGTTTCTGTCGTCCGCTTAATTTACGATTTCTGTAATACTCCAATTCCTCACGAAGTTTGGCATTCTCTTTTTCCAACTCACCAATTCTTTTTAACGCCTCTTCAAGTGTTACCAATTTCCCCATTAACCTGTCCTCCGTTCATGTCATTTTCATTTTGTCTATATTATAAATATTTGTGTTCCTTTAGTCAATTCGATTATGTCATGTTGCATTCACAACCCACCCCATATCAAAAGTGTAGCAACAACCCTACCATTTTCAGCCCTTCGTCAGGTTTCCACCAATAAAAAAAGAAAGACCAAAAGCAGCACTCAAAAATACTACATTTGGTCTTAAATCCTTATATCTCAAGCCTTTTGACGGCTATCCCTATTTTACTCTTGACATCAATACCACCGTCTCACAATGCATTGAAACTTTACTTCGTATTAACATTCGAACACACTCCTGTGTAATCATAATTTTTTGCACCATTTGGTAGAAATCTGAAAAAGTTGCTCCATTCCGGCGAACAGTTTATATATTACTATCCTCAATTTTCTCAAGCATTTCAATACTATGAATAAAATCTTTTTCTACATTTGACAGCAATTCATCCTGTTTCTTTTTATATTTATCATATTCTGCATGGGCCTTCTCAATTGCCTGCTTATGAGATATGCTCCCTTTGGTAGTAAGAATTTCTCTGCGAGTCATCTTAAGATAATCATCTATTGTCTCTAACCAATCTTTCATATACATTGGTTCGTGATTAAGTGCGCGAACCTCAGCAATATCAAGATATGCTGATACAATCTTATTAAGGGCATCCAGTTCCTGATCATTTAAATAGTTTTTCGCAATCTCAGAATCAGATTTCTTTATTTGTTTTCCTTCCCAAGAAGTAAGCCCCATATTTTCTTTTTCAGAATCAGCTCTGGCAAATACGATTTCTGCTGCGGTATGCTTATGAGCTGCCCAGTGCATTTTATTCTGAACCTGCTTAAAGAACAAAATAGATTCCTCAGCATTCGGATTATAATCAATGCTGGTAGCATATATTTCAAGTACTTTTCTCCAAAACACTTTCTCAGAAGATCGAATATCTCTGATTCTAGACAAAAGTTCATCAAAATAATTACCGCCACCAAGTCGTTTAAGTCGATCATCATCCAAAGCAAATCCCTTTCTTATATATTCCTTAAGAATAGATGTTGCCCAGATTCTAAACTGTGTTCCTCGTAAAGATTTAACACGATAACCTACAGATATTATTACATCAAGATTGTAGTAATCAACATTGTATTCTTTGCCATCAGCGGCAGTGTAGGCAAATTTTGCCCAAACTGATTCTTTATTCAGCTCTCCTTCCTTGAATATAT